>QWCJ01000011.1_pt1 | contig 120787 bp, 128 predicted proteins | sample 1972501 | NCBI WGS metagenome assembly QWCJ01 (sample SAMN09866711, study PRJNA288562) | Human vaginal metagenome isolate term2_vaginal, whole genome shotgun... | isolation source: vagina | host: Homo sapiens | place: USA: California
GCCGAAAACGGTCAACATTGCGAACAACATCGGCAGCACCGATATCATCCTGCCGGAAAACGTCCCCGTCGACATCAACTGCAAGGTGAACATCGGCGAGGCCGCATGCCCCGAAGAACGACAAAACGCGAACACAGACAGCGCACTACTCACGATTAACGTGTCGCAGCGCGTCGGATCCGTGTCCGCGTACTACGCCCGCGAGGACGCGGGCGAAAGAAACTGACCTACTCCCACTCAATGGTGGCCGGCGGCTTGGACGTCACGTCCAACACCACGCGGTTGACATCCGCCACCTCGTTGGTGATGCGGGTCGAGATGACCTCGAGCGTCTCGTACGGGATGCGTACCCAGTCCGCGGTCATCGCGTCCTCGGACGCGACCGGGCGCAGCACAATCGGGTGGCCGTAGGTGCGGCCGTCGCCCTGCACACCCACCGAACGAACATCAGCCAGCAGCACGACCGGGCACTGCCAGATCTGGTCATCCAGGCCAGCCTTGGTCAGCTCCTCGCGAGCAATCGCGTCAGCGGCGCGCAGGGTTTCCAGGCGCTCCTCGGTGACCTCACCGATGATGCGGATACCCAGGCCCGGACCCGGGAACGGCTGACGGTTCACGATCACCTCGGGCAGGCCCAGCTCGCGGCCGACCGCGCGGACCTCGTCCTTAAACAGCAGACGAAGCGGCTCGACCAGCTCAAACTCGACGTCGTCCGGCAGGCCGCCGACGTTGTGGTGGCTCTTGATGTTCGCGGTACCGGTGCCACCGCCCGACTCGACGACGTCCGGGTACAGGGTGCCCTGCACCAAGTAATCGACCTTGTGGTCCGACAACACATCAGCCACAGCGCGCTCGAAGGAACGGATGAACTCCGCACCGATCGCCTTGCGCTTGGCCTCCGGCTCGGTCACACCAGACAATTTGTCCAGGAAGGCCTTACGCTCATCCACGGTGACCAGCTTCGCGCCGGTCGCGGCGACGAAGTCCTTCTCCACCTGCTCGCGCTCACCCTGACGCAGCAGGCCGTGGTCCACGAACACACAGGTCAGGCGGTCCCCGATCGCACGCTGCACCAGCGCCGCAGCAACAGCCGAGTCCACACCACCGGACAGACCACAGATGGCGTAGCCGTCCCCAACCTGGGTGCGAACCTGCTCAATGAGCTGCTCCGCAATATTGGATGCCGTCCAGTTCTGCTCCAGACCAGCAATCTCGGTGAGGAAGCGCGTCAGCACCTCCTGGCCGTGCGGCGAGTGCATCACCTCCGGGTGGTACTGCACACCGGCGAACTTGCGCTCCACGTTCTCGAACGCGGCGACCGGCGCACCCTTCGAAGACGCGGTGACCTCGAAGCCCTCCGGAGCCTGCGTCACCGAATCGCCGTGGCTCATCCACACCTTGTGCTCCTCCGGCAAGTCGGCGTGCAGCACGCCGCCCTTGACGTTCATCGCCGTGCGGCCGTACTCACGGGCGCCGGTCTGCTCAACCTTTCCGCCGAGCGCCCGCGTCATCACCTGGAAGCCGTAGCAGATGCCGAAGATCGGAATCCCCAACTCGAAAATCTCAGGGTCCAACTGCGGAGCGCCATCCTCATACACGGACGACGGGCCACCTGACAGGACAAGCGCCAGCGGCTGCTTCTCCTTCACCTCCGCAGCGGAGATCGTGGACGGAACGACTTCGGAGAACACGTGCGCCTCACGCACACGACGCGCAATGAGCTGCGCGTACTGCGCACCGAAATCAACAACAAGAACAGGGCGAGTTTGAGCTGTAGTCACGCACCAAATCTTAACCTACGCAGCACCTAATGTGTACGTGAGCCCGATGACAGTGTCCTGCGCACCACATTCCCGCGCGCACAATTCGGGACCTGGGGAAACGCCAATGCACCCGGCCGAAATACTGGAATCTGGTGCGGGAATCCCTTCGAAACAACAAAACACCACCCGCTTGGCGGGTGGTGTCTTCAGCGTTGCGACGTTACAACAGACTACTTCAGCAGCGCACGCAGGTTCTCCAGCGCATCGTGCACCCCGTCAATCGCCGGGTCGGAGCCCAGCTTCTGCGAGGAAGCGTGCAGGCGCTCGATAGAGTTATCAGCAGCCTGGATAGCGCGGTGCACCTGAGCAACAAGCGGCTCGATGTTCTCGCCGAACGGCTCCTGCGCCGTGGTCTGGGACCAGCGACGAATCATCTCGAGCGGCATCTTGGTCAGCTCGGAAATCGAGTTCACCTTCAGGTCCACGCGGTTCGCCAAGGAGGAGTGTAGGAAGACCGCGTCGTCCATCTGCTTCACGTCCACCTCGAGGGCGTCGAACAGCATAGAGAGCACCTCGCCACGGTTCGCCTCAAGGGAGAAAATCGCGGTCTGCGCAGTATGCAGACGAGCCAGCGCAATCGCCATACGCGCGGACGCCGCCTTCTTCGCCAACTCGCCAGCCACCTCGTTGAGCGACTGCGCGTTCTCGTCGATGATGCCACGCATCGTCGCCCACACCTGCAGTGGTGCAAGCAACAGCGTACGGGCAGCACCCTCCGCCATGACGTTCTCCATCTCGCCCTTCACGCTGTTGGTCACAGCGTTTTCTTCCACCAAAGTCTGGCTGGCCTTTGCCAGTTCTTCAGCGGCTTCCTTAATGGACGACTGGATTTCCATGAAGCGGTCCAGCTCGCGGTAGAGGCGCTTAGTGGCCTCGTACACCTCACCGGTGCCCTCTGGAAGGTCGAAGCCCGCTTCCTCACGCGCCAGCACCTCGGCCGGCAGCGCTTCGGCAACGAAGGCGTCGTAATCAGGCACAAGCTCCTGCAGCTTGTCCAAGCCAAGCTCAGCGCGGCGGCGACGGCCAACGCCCTCGTGGCGCGCCTTCCACTCAACGTCGTTCACCGCTTGGTACACGTCGCCGACGACCTTGAACAGTTCGGTCATCGGGCGGGTGCGCACCGAAAGGTAATCGCCGTTTGGTAGAGGCGTCACGGTGGCGAACACGTCGTACGCGGAACCACTCTTGGCGCGGTTGCGAACATAGCCTGCGAACGGTCGGCCGTCCTCAATGACGTCCCACATCAGCTTGAACGCACCACCAGGCATCTCAATATGGCGAATGAGATTGTGCGGCTTCCCGATCATCTCAACTTCGGGATACTGGGCGTAGTGGATGAAGACCTCATTGACATGGGTCATAATGCCCTTGCTGTCCGTCACCGAGAAGAAGATGTGGTTGACATCAACCTCGTGGTGTGGGCCGTCAGGGGCATCTCGTTTAATAACTACTTCGTAGGCCATATTCGATATATTAGGTCAATCTGTTTACGGGCGGACGGTCACGTCGACCTTTTGGAACGACTTGAGATCAGTGTACCCACATTTCGCCATAATACGGCGCAAACCGCCCACTAAGTTCGTGGCAGCGCCCGAATCGCTCGATGGACCGAACAAAATCTCAGACAGCGGAAGACGATCGCCGAACTCCCAGTTGGCAACCTCGCCGCGTGGGAAGCGCGGGTGCGCAGCCGCCGGTTCCCAGTACGCGCCGCCAGCAGCGGCCTCGTTCGCCTTCGCAAACAGACTGCCTACCATGACGGCGTCGGCGCCCATGGCGAGTGCCAACGCGATGTCCCCGGCGTTCGACGGTGCCGAATCAGCGATAACGTGGACATAACGGCCACCGGTCTCGTCCAAGTAGTCGCGGCGAGCCGCAGCCACGTCGGCAATCGCAGTTGCAAGGGGAACGTCCAGCGCCAGGCCGGAAGAGGAACGACCCGAGCCGACAATCACGCCGGCAGCGCCAGCACGCATCAGGTGCGTGGCCGTCGTGTAGTCGAAGACGCCACCTGCGATGACCGGAACGTCAAGGGAGCCGATGAACTCCTTCAAGTTCAGCGGTTCCCCACCGGGCTGCACGTGCTCGGCGGAGATCAACGTACCCTGCACGAACAGGATCTCCGCGCCGGCCTTGATCACTGCAGGGGCAAGCTCGCGCACGTTTTGCGGGCTCACGCGCACAGCGACGGTCGCGCCCGACGCGCGGACCTGCGCAATGCGCTCGCTCAACACGTCCAAATTAATTGGGGCCTGATGGAGTTTCTGCAGCGTTGCCGTAGCCTTGGCAATCTTGCTAGGAATCTCGTGGTAATTCTCCTGCTCGAGGTCCTTGGGATTTGGCGCCTGCCCGCAGACCTCGTTGATCGCCTCTTCGAAGTTCGCGTGGCGGCCCAGGATGCCCTCGGCGTTGAGCACCGCAAGTCCACCCTGCTTACCCATCTCGATGGCGAACTCGGGGCTCGCCAGGGCATCGGTCGGGTGGGATACGAGCGGCATGTCAAAGGAGTAGGCGTCGATGTGCCACTCCGTGTTGACGTCCTTCGACGAGCGGGTGCGCCGCGTCGGAACCAGGGTCAGATCGTCAAGGTCGTAGGCCTTGCGGGCTTCGCGTCCGATGCCAATTTCTACATATTCACGCATGTCAGGTTCTCTCCTTCAGGAGCCAGTCAGAAAGGATTAGTTGTGGTAGTTCGGCGCTGCAACCGTTTGCGTGATGTCATGCGGGTGCGATTCGCGCAAGCCAGCCGTGGTGATTTGGACGAACTGCTTCGTCTGCAGTTCTGCGATCGAGGCGGAGCCGGTGTAGCCCATCGCGGCGCGCAGACCACCGACGATCTGGTGGGTGATGGCGTCGATATCTCCGCGGAACGGAACGCGGCCCTCGACGCCCTCCGGCACCAGCTTGTCTTCGCTGGTGACGTCTGCCTGGAAGTAGCGGTCCTTGGAGAAGGAACGCTTCTCGCCGGTCAGGCCACGGCCCTGCATCGCGCCCATCGAGCCCATGCCACGGTAGCGCTTGTACTGCTTGCCACCAACGACGACAACGTCACCGGGTGCCTCAGTGGTGCCTGCGAGCATGGAGCCGAGCATGACGGTCGATGCACCAGCCGCGAGCGCCTTAGCAACGTCGCCGGAGAACTGCATGCCACCGTCTGCGATGATCGGTACCCCAGCCTTGTGAGCAGGCACAGAAGCCTCCAGGATGGACGTGATCTGTGGCGCTCCGACGCCCGCAACAACGCGGGTGGTGCAAATGGAGCCAGGACCGATGCCAACCTTGATCGCGTCCGCGCCGGCGTCAATCATCGCCTGTGCAGCCTCGCGCGTTGCCAGGTTGCCACCGATGACGTCAACGCGGTCGCCGAAGTCCTTCTTCACACGGGACACCATCTCCAGCACGCGGTTGTTATGTGCGTGCGCAGAGTCGACGACGAGGGCGTCGACACCCGCCTCAACGAGCAGCGCGGCGCGCTCGTAGGACTCTTCACCAGTGCCGATACCAGCAGCAACAAGCAGGCGGCCGTTCGAGTCCTTCGACGCGTTCGGGTACTGCTCGCTCTTCACGAAGTCCTTCACCGTGATCAGGCCAACCAGCTTGCCTGCCTTATCCACGATCGGCAGCTTCTCCACCTTGTTCGCCGACAGCAGCGCGAGTGCCTCCTGCTTATCGACGCCCTCATCCGCCACAACCAGCGGCATCGCTGTCATCACCTCTGCGACCTTGCGGTCGTAGTCCGGCTCGAAGCGCATATCGCGGTTGGTGATGATGCCCACCAGGCGCTCGTCGGCGTCGATCACCGGCAGGCCCGAGATGTGGAAGCGGCCGCACAGCGCGTCGACGTCACGAATCGTCATGTCTGGTGTGGCGGTCACCGGGTTGGTGACCATACCGGACTCAGAACGCTTTACGATGTCAACCTGCTCCGCCTGGTCCTGAGCGCTCAGGTTGCGGTGCAGCACGCCAATGCCACCCTGGCGCGCCATCGCGATCGCCATCCGCGACTCCGTGACCGTATCCATCGCAGCCGATGCGATCGGGATACCCAGCTTGATGTTGCGGCTGAACTGCGAGCTCGTGCTCACTTCGGCCGGCACAATGTGAGACTCGGCTGGCAGCAGCAGCACATCATCAAAGGTCAAGCCCCGCAGTGCAACCTTGTGCGGGTCATCCCCACCTGTAAGAACTCGCTCGTTTGCCATTGACAACTTCTCCTTCCGCGCGCGGTGTACCCGACATTGGTTTTCAGCCATGATATAACGTCGCGCGACACGACACACAGCGGCGTCGAAAAATCCCAACGCACATGGCTAATTGGCCTTGCTACTCCCCACACAATAGGCTGATCGGTGTGAATTACGACGACATGATGCCACTCGACCCGTTCGCAAACGACCCGAACGACCCGGCATCGTTCATCGAGGACGACGAACAGCCGGAGCCCTTAAGCAGCGAGGAGCGGCAGGCGATCATTCACGACCTCGCCCACGTCCGCGACGCACAACGTATCCTGCGCCCCCGCGGCATCCTCGGGATCTTCTTCATGTGTGAAGACTGCGAGCAGACGCACTACTACGACTGGGACATCATGGAGCAAAACATGATCTCCACGCTCAACAACGCGCTGCCGCCCGTCCACGAACCAAGCGCTAACCCGGACGTCAACGCCTATGTCACGTGGGATTACGCGCTGGGGTACATGGACGGCATCGAGTCCGCCGGGCGCTAGTGCTGCGGCGAGGCTGACGCCGGGGGCTCAACCGGCTTGGGGGAGGTCGTCGCCACTGGCGATTCCGGCGCGGCGTCCTTGCCTGTAGTAGCCGGCACGTGCGCACCGCTCGGTTCCGCACTCACTGTCGGCTGCGCGGAGGAATGCTGCTCGACGGCAGGCTGCTCCGTGACCACCTGCGTCACCGTCACCGGTTCGCGCGGCTCAGGTGTCACCGTCACAGTCACGGTGCGCGTCACCGTCACCTCGGGGATTGTCGACGCCACCGTGGGCTCAGACCCTTGCGTCTTCTTCACATCCATGGAGTCAAGCAACGCCTTGGCCTGTAACACCAGGGCACGCACAGCGTCGCCGTTACCCTCATCGCTGGCTACTTCCATCTCGTCGAGCGTGCTCGCAAGCTCCATGACCGACGCCCGCTCCCCAAACACGGTTGAGGCTACTGGCCACAGAGGGGAATCAGGAGTCGCGTTGTACAACACTGCCCCGCTTCCAGCAACGATTGCGGTGGCTGCTGCCGCGCCCACAAACCCACTGAGCCACGGGTTCATCTGTTTGCGCGCAGGCGCCGCCACGGGCGCTATGTATGGTGGCTCCGGCATCGGACGCTCGACGTCCTCGCGCAGCGCACCCATCAGGCCCAAAAGCGGATCGGTGCCGTCGCTAGGGTCCTCTCCACGTGACGCTTTGGTCAACAGGGCGTCATCCGCCAACAGCTCATCAAACTGCGGGATACGGTGAGCATCACGTGTCATTTCGCAGACTCCTCTTCTTCAAGGGCCTCACGCAGGCGAGCCAGGGCACGGTGCTGTGCGACACGAACCGACCCAGCTGTCCCGCCAACAATCTCTGCTGTTTCTTCCGCCGAAAGGCCAACAAATACGCGAAGAATAATGATGTTTCGCGCTTTCTCATTGAGTACATCGAGCAGCTCGCGCATTTTGTTACTCGCGTCGACATCCAGCGCATATCCCTCTGGATCCGCCTCTTGTGATACCCCATCGGGGATATCTTCGGTGGGCAGCATTCGGTCTCGCGCATAGCTGCGGTGCGCATCCGTCACCTTATTAAATGCAATCCCGTACACGAATGCCATGAACGGCTTGCCCTGGTCCTTATAGGTACTGAGCGCCTTGACTACTGCAAAGCACACGTCCTGAGTGACGTCTTCCGGGGTCGGGGTGCGCCCACCGCCAATGCGGGCGCGGGCGTAGCGCAGCACAAATGGATAAATGAGCGCCACGACGCGCTGCGTCGCCCGATCATCACCGGACTGTGCAGCAGGCAGCAGTTGCGCAAGCTGCGCATTCACGTCATCAGTATCTATACCGCTCATACGCGACGCCCGACTCCTTTCCAGTATCGCCTAAGGGTACAGCGCCGAGCACGCCATTCCCAAAGCCTGACCCATCAGGCACGCAAAAGCCCGAACGGCATGTATCCGTCCGGGCTCCCCTCGTCACAAACACTAATTAGTGCGCGTGACCGTGTGCGTGTTCCTCAACTTCTTCCGGCTTGTTCACCACAGAAACCTCCGTGGTCAGCACCATGCGGGCTACCGAGCAAGCGTTGACAACAGCGGAGTGTGTCACCTTCACAGGGTCAATGATGCCCTGCTCAACCAGGTTGCCGTACTCCATCGTTGCGGCGTTGAAGCCTTCGTCGTTCGCCATGTCTGCGATCTTCGACACAACAACTGAGCCGTCCAGCCCAGCGTTGTCCGCAATCCAGAACGCCGGCTTCACCAGCGCGCGGGCAACCGCCAACACGCCAGTCTTCTGCTCGCCCTCGAAGGACTCCGCGTACTCCTCCAGGTCGCGTGCGATCTGGACCAGTGCGGAACCGCCACCGGCGATAATGCCCTCTTCGACTGCCGCGCGGGCAGCGTTGATGGCGTCCTCGACGCGCAGCTTGCGCTCGTTGACCTCGGTCTCAGTCGCGGCACCGACGCGGATGACGGCGACGCCACCCGACAGCTTCGCCAGGCGCTCCTCCATCTTCTCCTTGTCCCAGGTGGAGTCCGTCGCCTCGATGTCGCGGCGGATCTGGTTGCGACGCTCCTCGACGTCCTCAGCGGAACCGGCGCCGTCGACAAGCACGGTGTCGTCCTTGGTCACGGTGACGCGGCGCACCGAGCCGAGGTCATCCAGCGTGGCGTCCTTGAGCGCCATGCCAACCTCAGGGTCGATGACCGTCGCATTGGTCACTACAGCCAAGTCATCCATAAAGGCCTTGCGGCGCTCGCCGAAGTACGGCGACTTCACGGCGACAACCTTCAGGGACTTGCGCAGCGTGTTCACCACGAGCGTCTGCAGCGGCTCACCGTCGACGTCCTCGGCGATGATCAGCAGCGGGACGGATGCCTCCGCAACCTTTTCCAGCAGCGGAAGGAAGTCCGGCAGCGAGGAAATCTTGTTACGGACCAGCAGCACGCGGGCGTTTTCCAGCACCGCCTGGCCGGCGTCAGGGTCCGTCATAAAGTACGGCGACAGGAAGCCCTTGTCGAAGGAGACACCCTCGGTGACGTCGACGAACGAGTCGATCGTCTGGGACTCCTCGACGGTGACGACGCCGTCCTTGCCGACCTTGTCCATCGCACCGGCAACCATCTCGCCGACCTCAGGGTCGCGGGAGGAAACGGTGGCAACGTTGGCAATCTCGGCGGACGAAGAAACCTCCGTCGCACGCGACTTCAGCTCCTCGATGACCTTCTCGGCCGCAGCCTGGATGCCCTTGTTGAGCTGGATCGGGTTCGCACCAGCAGCGACGTTGCGCAGCCCCTCGGTGACCAGCGCCTGCGCGAGCAGCGTCGCGGTCGTGGTGCCGTCACCGGCGATGTCGTTCGTCTTCACTGCGACGGATTTCACCAGCTGCGCACCGAGGTTCTCAAACGGCTCCTCGAGGTCGATGTCGCGGGCGATCGTCACACCGTCGTTGGTAACGGTCGGGCCACCCCACGACTTCGAAAGCACAACGTTTCGGCCACGCGGGCCAAGAGTGACCTTGACGGTATCCGCCAAAGTGTCAACGCCCTTCTTGATGCCTTCGCGGGCCTCCTGATGAAATGCAATAAGTTTTGCCATTGGTGGCTACGCCCCCTTCAATTACTTTTCGACGACGGCCAGCAGGTCGCGAGCGGAAAGCAGCAAGTACTCTTCACCGTTGTACTTCAGCTCGGTGCCGCCGTACTTGGAGAAGATCACGGTGTCGCCCTCGTTGACGTCGACAGCAATGCGCTTGCCCTGCTCATCCAAGCGGCCAGGGCCGACAGCGATAACAACTGCCTCCTGTGGCTTCTCAGCAGCGGAATCAGGGATAACCAGGCCGGATGCCGTCGTGGTCTCCGCCTCAGCGATCTGTACCAGAACCTTGTCTTCCAGTGGCTTGATGTTGACGTTTGCCATGATCTGAACGCCTTCCTTCAATGTTGTATCTATCAGTTCAGTAGTTTTGCGGTTATTTGAAGGCTCAGCCGTCGTCGCGGGTGTACAACTGCGCTCTCCACAACCTTGTTAGCACTCTACCCCTGCGAGTGCTAACACTCAACATTGTGACGACACTCACCAATCTTTACTGGTGAACGAGCGGGATCTCCACTTCCAACGACGTATCCGTCGCCACGGACAGCTCCGAAGGCTTGGCCCCCTCATGGATGAGCTGGCCCGCCAACGCCGCGATCATCACGCCGTTATCGGTGCACAGCCCGAAGCGCGGTACACGCAGCTCCACGCCAGCCTTCTCGCAACGTTCTTGGGCAAGTCCTCGCAGGCGACTGTTCGCCGCCACCCCGCCGCCGAGCAACAGCGTCTTCGCACCGGTCTCCTCCAGTGCCAGCAGCGCCTTGCGCACGAGCACGTCACACACCGCCTCCTGGAACGACGCGCACACGTCCTCCACGTTGACCACCCAGCCTTCGCGCTCCGCCTTTTCCACGTAGCGCGCCACGGCAGTCTTCAAGCCGGAGAACGAGAAGTCGAAGCGGTGCTCGCCCCGCAGATCGTCGGCCTTACTGAGCGCGCGCGGGAACGGAATCGCATCCGGGTTACCCTTCGCCGCCAAGCGATCGATGACCGGACCGCCCGGGTAGCCAAGCCCAAGCAGACGCGAGACCTTGTCGTAGGCCTCGCCGGCGGCGTCGTCAAGGGTAGAGCCCAGCTCACGCATCGGCTTGCCGACGGCCTCAACCTCCAGCAACTGCGTATGCCCACCAGAGACCAGCAGTGCCACCGAGTGCGGAAGCCGCTCCTGGCCTTCCAGGTTCGCCACCGCCACGTGCCCACCCAAGTGGTTCACGGCGTAAAACGGCACACCCCACGCCACCGCGTAGGCCTTCGCAGCGGACGCGCCAACGAGCAGCGCACCGGCAAGACCAGGCCCGATCGTCGCCGCGACCACATCCGGGGCATCGATACCGGCCTCTTCCAGTGCCGCGGCCATCACTTGCGGCATCGCCTCAAGGTGGGCACGCGACGCGATCTCCGGCACCACGCCACCGAAGCGTGCGTGCTGCTCCATCGAAGACGCCACCTGGTTCGCAAGGATCTCCATGGTGCCGTCGGAGTGGACGTCGACAATACCGACGGCCGTCTCGTCGCACGATGACTCAATCCCGGCAACAATCATGCCTGCTCCCTTTCGCTCTTGCGTGGGCGCATCATCGAAAACGCGTCCGCGCCAGAAGGTTGATAGTAATTCTTTCGGGTGCCAACGACAGAAAAGCCGTAGCGCTCATACATGCCAAGCGCCGCGGAGTTGTCGGTGCGCACCTCGAGGAACATCGGGCCGTCGAGAAGGTCGGCGGTGTGGACGAGCTGGTCCATCAGCTCCCTGCCCACCCCGCGGCGCTGCACCTCGGGCGCGACGCCGATGGTGTGAATTTCGAACTCCGGGTCGTTGCGCGGGCCCAGCATCGCAAGGCCCGCATACCCCAGAATTGCGCCCTCGTCGTCGAAGGCGCCGATATAGAACGTGTACGGCTGTGCGAACTGCGTCAGCAGCACCTCCCGCGACCACGGGGTCTCGCCAGCGAACAGCACCGCCTCCAGCGCCGCGACTGCGTCTGCGTCGCTGGGTGTGAGCTCCCGGATATTCACAGTTTGATGTCCGGCAGCGCAGCAGAGCGCGGGCGCGGCTTCGGCGGCACGGCGTCCGGGCGGCGCAGGTACAGCGGTGTGAGTGGCTCCGGCGTATCTGATGGATCGCACGCGGCGAGCAAGCCGCGAACACCCGGCGCGAGATCGCGTACCTCACCAGCCGCGACAGTCACAGTCTCACGCAGCGCTTCTGGGACGACGAGGAGGTCCACCGCGTCGCCCTCGACGTCGATCGCGCTGGCTGCGCTGACGTGTGGGCCGTCGACGCGCTGTCCGTCACGGTAGAGGCTCCAGTACACCTCGCGGCGGCGCGCATCAGTGACCACTAGCACGCTTTTCCCGGTGGTGTTCCCGGCTTCCGCGGCGATGGCGTCGTGGGTGCAGACCCCGTACACCGGCACACCCAGCGCCTGCCCGAAGGCGGACGCGGTGGCCATGCCTACGCGAAGCCCCGTAAACGGGCCAGGCCCCACGCCAACGACGACGGCTTCGAGCGCACCGTAGGTGCAGCCCGCTTCCGCCAGTAGTTCGTTGACAGTGGGGACCAAAAGTTCGTTATGCGAGCGGGTTCTGATTACCCGCTGTGCATCCACGCGGCGCGACTGTTGATCGCCCACGCCGACAACGAGGTCGTGCGTGGCGGTATCGAGCGCCAGCGTCAGCATTACGCCGCTACTCCCATGACCCAGCCGTTACCGTCCTTGTGGAACGGCAGCGGCGTGTTCATCGGGAACATCTCCGACTGCGGGATGGAGCAGATGTTCACCTTGGAAAGCTCCACCTTGTCCAGGTCGATCTCCGCGTTCTGGTCCTCGTCGAACAGCAGCATGTAACCCCAGTCGCCGGAGAAATCGAAGCGGTCCTGGTCAAGGTTCAGCGCCTGCAGCTTGCTCAGCAGCAGCTGGTCCGGCTCGTTCGGGCACAGCGTGGTGAACCCGATGTAGTCCTTGTCGTAGACGCGAGTCAGGTCGATGAGCTGGCCCGCAACGGCTTCGCCACCAGGCTTGACCTCTTCAAGGGAGCGGGAAAGAGAATTCGTTGGCGTCGCAGCCGCCATTGGGGACGGCTTGGTCAGTGGGATGAAAATTAGAGCAACGAGCACAATCACCCACAGTGCACACGCAATAGCGACCCAACCACGGCTAGTATTGTTCAGCTTCAGCATGGCCTACAGCCTACATCTTCCTATTCTGTGTGCACCCACCGCCATGTGATGATGCGGCCCTCACTGTCTTCGTCTTGCTCCACGAGCGTGGTGCGGTCAATGGTGACCAAAAGGTATTCACTGGCGATGTGAGCTGCGAGATCACCACCCCACTCGGCCACCACGACGCTGCGGTCGAGCTCCGACTCAAGGTCGAGAGCATCGAGCTCACCCAGCGGGTCGCCAGAGCTGCCCTCCCCCAACAGGCGGTAGGCATCGACATGAATTAACGACGCCCCCTCCGCCTCCTTCGCGCGGTGTTCCCTGGCGATGGTGAAGGTTGGGCTCGTCACACGCCCCTTGACCTGCATCCCTTCGGCAATGCCCTGCGTCAGCGTGGTTTTCCCGGCGCCGAGCGGGCCGTCGAGAATCACCACGTCCCCGGCGCGCAAGGTCTCCCCCAGCTCACGCCCCAACGCTTGCGTTTCCTCGCGCGTCTCGCAGACACGCCTGCCGCCGTACTCCCGCACTGTCCGTCCTTTCGGTGCACACAGCACCTCGTAGTGAATGGTGTTCGCCCGCAGCGCGAACTCGTCCGCACTCACGCCGCCGGCGCCAAAAAGTACCGCTTCATCGCCCGGCGCGACACCGGCTTCGTTTGCGCCCAGCCACACCACAATCTGATCCATGCACACCCGACCCACCTGGGGGTAGCGGGCTCCGTCAATGGTGACGTCCATCCGGTCCTGCCAGATGCGCATCACGCCGTCCGCGTAGCCGGCGGGCACCACGGCGGTAAACCCGTCCTCGGGCGCAGTCCATGTCCCTGAGTAGCTCACCGGATCCCCCGCGCGGATCGGTTTGACCGCGGTCACTGTTGCGACCCAGCTCATCGCGGGCCGCAGCCCGTTGTCGGTGCCGTCGATTGCTTCCAACCCGTACAGGCCAATCCCGGGACGGATCTGTTCAAAGCGGGCGTCGTCCCTCGTCCACGTCGCCGGCGAGTTCGCCACGTGGTTCACCAGGTCCTCTAGCCCCGCCTCGTGCGCCTGGTTGAGCGCTTCACGGAACGTCGCCAGCTGCCGGTCCGTGTACGGGTCCGCTGGGTTATCCGCGCACGCAAAATGGCTCATCAGCCCGGCCACACGGATCTGACCGGCCTGTTGCGCCTCGGCGGCCATCGCGAACAGCTCCGGCCACTGTTCCTCATCTACGCCCGAGCGGTTCATCCCCGTGTCGATCATCAGATGCACGGTGGGTACGAAGGGGGCGTCAATAAGCGCGCGCAGGTGCGCAAGACTCGGCACACCCATCTCGATGCCCTCCACCAGCTCCTCCCCCGGAGCCCACAGCCACGCCATCACGGGTTTCGACGTCAGCTTCGCCACACTAGCCGCCTCCGCGATCGTCGCGCAGCCGAACGCATCCGCACCGTTCGCCTCCATGATGGGGACGCACTTCGCCGCGCCGTGGTTATAGGCATCCGCCTTCACCACGCACATCAAACGCGCGCCACCAGCCTGACGGCGCATCTGCCTCGTGTTATGTGCAATCGCCGCCAGGTCAATGCGAAGTTTTAAAGCGTTCATGGGCATCTATTGAACAACGATCACAGCAAATGCGCCACGCCGACTACACCCAGCAGCAGCGATACCGCCCACGTCGCGGTCAAACCAACCGTATCCGGGTGTGAGCGCGCCCACGCGAAACCACGCCCGGCCAACGAGTCCGGCTTCGCCCGTACCCAACCGACCAGCAGGGCGCACAGCGTGGGTAGGGACAGCGCGACCGTCGCGTAGAGCACCAGGAAGCTGTACTTCGTCGCGGTATCGATGCCCGTCGCGGAGAGCACCGCGAGCCCGCCGAAGAACGGAAACGACGTCGCCGATTGGACGATCCCCAGCACAAACCCCGTCAGCACCGTCAGTGCGTTGGGTGCGCGTAGCGGGCGCATCACCCGTTCAATCAACGCGTGGTTATCTCCCCCACGCAGCGCCAGCACCGCGGTCAGGAGACCAGTAGCGATGAGGAGCCACCCGAAAATGGGCCCCTCGACAAACGTTTGCACCACCGGACCGAGGCCATCGAATACGAACAACATCACCGCCGCGAGACTCGCCACCCCAAGCCAGTCGCCAGCAATGAGCAGCGCGGTGATCTTGGCGTATTGGCGTTCCGCCTGGGAGGCGACCACGCCGACTGCCACGATGACCCCGATCAACAACACGTTGATGGAATCAATAAACGCAAAGGACAACGCTCCAAGCATGTCTCGCTCCTTTCGCGTGGCTCCATCAGGCGGAATCTCGGCCGTCTCTCGATCTGGCCCCTAACCCTAAACCACAAAAACGCTGAAGCGCTATTTCAGTACTGCAGAATTCAAGTAGGGTGGGTTGCGTGTCTGCGAAATTGAAGAAGTTAGCTGAACTGTCCAAGCGAGGCCCCCACAAGGTGCTGGAAGGCGACCTCGGTTACACCGGTTTGCCAGGCAAGGTCTACACGCCTGCGGAAGGTAAGAACCTGCCAGCCGTCGCCTTCGGCCACGACTGGCGCCAGAGTGTCGACGACTACCACGGCACACTTCGCCACCTGGCCAGTTGGGGCATTGCGGTCGCCGCGCCAGATACTGAAAAGGGGTGGCGCCCCGACCACGCTGGCTTCGCCGCCGATTTAGAAACCGCCCTGCAAATCCTGACTGGGGTGCGCCTCGGGAACGGCAAGATTAGCATCCACCCACAGCGCCTCGGCGTCGTTGGCCACGGCATGGGTGGCGGCGCTGCCGTACTCACCGCGGTAGAAAACCCGAAGGTGCAGGCAGTCGCCGCAATTTACCCGGCGAACGTGGCGCCCTCCGCAGTAGAGGCGGCCCGGCGCGCACTTCGCCCAGGGCTCATCATCGGCCCCGGCGAGGACGGCGACTCGCTCTTCGATCCAGGCAACCCCGCCAAGCTCGCATACAACTGGGCAGGCGAGGTGGCCTACCGCAGCGTCAAGAAAGGCGAGCAGCAGAGCTTCTCGGAGGACTCACTGACCAAGCGCCTGCTCGGCCTGGGCAAGTCGAGCGCCTCCCTGCAGACCACAGTGCGCGGCCTGCTCACCGGGTTCCTCCTGCACCAGCTAGCCGGGGAGAAGAAGTACTCCTCCTACTCCGAGCCGAACGCCGAAGGAAAGAACGTCACGTCCTATACCGGTGAGGACCTCGCTGAGCTGGCGGGCCTCACCAAGGACGACAGCCTCTTCTCATTCTTCTAACGTGCCGGGCTGACCAGCACGCTTCATCTCCCCCGGTGCTTCCGGGGCGTTGGGGCGTGCCTCGGTACGGATCGACGCGATTCCGCCCTGCGGCGGGCGGCGAAATGGGAACAACCGCTCGCCACCCTGTGGAATGACAACAGGTTGGCGTTTGTAGCCAAGCGCGGCGGCCCTTCGCTGCTCGGTAAGCATCATCTCCATTTGGCGATGGTGCTCAGCGATCATCTTTTCAAAGTTCTCCATCCGCATCGCCGTGCGCTGACGGTACTCTGCTGCAAACCTTGAAAAATCCATTTACCATTCCCCCAATTTCTTGACGCCCCAAGCATCAGCCGGGTCTGTATCTGCTGGCTGCTGCTCAGCGTGTTGTTCTGATGACGTCTCTGCTGCCGCCGGTGCCGTCATCGCTTGTTTTTCTGCCGGCACTGGTGGCTGCTCCACCTCGCCGAGTTGCTCAGGTGGCACGAACACACCGTTTTCGTCGACTGCCGGTGCAGGCTCCGGCGCAGGAGCGGGCTCGGGTGCCGGTGCTGTCGGTGGTGCCGGTGGTGTTGGTTCCGCGACGTCACACGGCACCTCCACAGCCTCCGTCGCGCACTGCCAGGCCGCGTCGATATTTGCCGCAAAGACGTTGATGCTTTCAATGACGACAGCCGCGCCCGTTTGCGCAAACGCGCCCGTGAACGCCTGCGCAGCGTCGCACTGCTCCTGTACCGGTGCGAACAACGCCGCTGCGTCGCGTGTCACGGCCTCGATGGGCGCGTTAACATGCACATCGACGTCGAAGTTAAAGGCCACGTTGATCCCTGCCGCACCTGCCAGTGCCGCTGACGCGGACTGCGTGCCGACGCTCTCCAGAGAAACAAGGCGCTCGCACGGCTGCGGCGGTGCCGGCGGCACAGGAGCAGGGGCAGGCACTGGTGCTGGTGCTGGGGCGGAAGGTGGTGCGGCAACACTCGCGCTGGCAGTCGAGGTGCTTCCGGCTGCGTGCGCAGCCGTCGCTGGCGCCGCAGCAGGCGCACTTCCAGCTGGCTTTCCGCCGGGCGCCTGACTGCAAGGCTGTTGTGCTTCCTCCACGCACACCGCGATCGCATCGAGGCACTCAGCGACAGCCACGTTGCATTCTTTCGCTGTCTGGCTCGCCTGCCGCATCGCATCAATTACGACCTGCACCAATGGGCGAATCAGGGTGGCGATTCCAAGCTTCGCAAGTATCTCAAGGTGCGAGTGCGCAAGGACCACGAACTGTTCCACCGCCAGGTTGGACGTCTTCTTGACGTCATCTATAGCGCTGCAGCACGAGGTAATCGAGCTTCCCAGCTCATTTAGGCGTGTAAAGTGCTGCGTCTCCGAATCTGCCGAGCATCGCTCCCGCGACCCCACGCCGATCTGCTCAAACCACTCTTTACTGCCCGGCGTATCCTGGCAAGGCGCCTTCAACGAAAACCTGTAGCCCACGGCGTCACAATTGAACTGTGACAGCGAGACACCGACCTGGTGGAAGCCGCGTAGGTCCTGGCAGCGGGTGGCCTGCAGCTCCCGAATGACTTCCTTCGCTAGTGCCTGCAATTGGTCGCGCTCAGGCCCCTCCAGGGCTGGGGCCGTCGCAACTGACTGAGAGAAGCGCTGCACCCCTTGTTCGACAACGTCGCTGGTTACCATGCGGAACCCACCCCCGAAATGCCATCGGTGGCGTCCTCGTCAGCGTCGCGGACCTCCTGTGCAAGGCTGCGAATCCCCTCCCACTGCTGCGTTCGCTCCTGCAACAACCGGAGCGAGTCCGCATAGACCGCCTGCACCGCCGCCGTGATGCGCTGGCCCTGCAAGGCAAAACCGGCACCGAAGTCGTCCGCACCCAGGTCTGGTTGCTGGCGGGCAAAGTCCGTGGCGGTGTCTTCGTAGGCGGAGATGGCGTCGGCAAAATATGACCGCACCGCGTCAACGTTGAGGCTGACGCCCTTGTTGTGCACAGTGTTTACCGTGTTCACCATGTTCAAAATTTCCCCCAAAATCCACGTCGGCTCACCACCGACAGTTCTAACTACTTCTCTTAGTTAGACTCCCCCAATGGCCCCGCGGTTCCCCGCGAGGCCAAATTTCTTACCAACGGACTCTACACTGCCGCAACGACAGCTGCGAGGCGACCCGCCACCTTTCGGGCTTGTTCTTCCTCGGCGGCCTCCACCATGACGCGAAACAGCTCCTCAGTACCGGAAGGACGAAGCAGCACGCGACCCGAGTGCCCGAGCTCTTCCTCGGCCTCATCGATCGCAGCCAGCACCTCCTGCGAGCTCATAATCTTGGACTTCTCTGACACCGGCACGTTGATGAGTACCTGTGGCAGCACCTGCATCACCTGTGCGAGTTCCTTGAGGCTCTTGCCGGTTTCCGCCATCTGTTCCATCAGCAGCAGCGCGGACAGCGTGCCGTCGCCAGTCGTGGCGTGCTCCGGGACAACGATGTGGCCGGACTGCTCGCCACCAAGCGAGAAGTCCCCACGGTTGAGCTCCTCGAGAACGTAACGGTCGCCCACCGCGGTCTGCTTCAGTGCAATGCCTTCGCGCTCCATGGCGAGGGTAAGTCCCAGATTGCTCATGACCGTGGCTACGAGCGTGTTGTCGCGCAGGTTGTTCTCGGCCTTCATGCCGCAGGCCAAGATCGCCATAATCTGGTCACCGTCGATGATGTTGCCTTCAGCGTCGACGGCGAGGCAGCGGTCCGCATCACCGTCGTGTGCCACGCCAAGATCAGCACCGTATTCGACGACGGCTGCCTGGATCTTGTCCATATGAGTGGAACCGGAGCCATCGTTAATGTTGAAAGCGTTCGGCTCGTTGTAGATCGCCACAACCTCGGCACCGGCGGCCTCGTACGCCTTCGGGGCAACCTCGGACGCCGCACCGTTCGCACAGTCTACAACGACCTTGATGCCCTTCAGGCTGGTGCTCATCGCCTCTTTGAGGTGCGCCAGGTAACGATCCTGCGCGTCCGGCGCCTCCTCGATCACGCGGCCGATACGGGTGCCGGTTGGCCCGCCTTCTTCAAGCGTGTCGAGAGCCCGCTCAATTTCGTCCTCGACCTCATCAGGCAGTTTGTGGCCACCCGCGGAGAAAAACTTGATGCCGTTATCCGGCATGGGGTTGTGGGACGCGGAGATCATCACACCGATGTCCGCACCGTAGTCATCAGTGAGGTACGCCAAGCCGGGAGTAGGAATCACGCCGACACGCAGGACATCCACGCCTTTCGACGCCATGCCCGCAGCCATCGCTGCCGCAAGCATTTCGCCGGACACGCGTGGGTCGCGGCCAATCAGCGCCGTCGGGCGGCGCTTCGAGGACTCACGGTCCTTCGTTAGTACGGTCGCGGCGGCGGCACCGAGCTTCAGTGCCAACGACGCCGTCAGTCGCTCATTGGCGAGACCTCGGACACCATCAGTTCCAAACAATCGAGTCATGCTGTTTATTATGCACTACCGACAGCTATACAAAAACAACAACCGCCCACCCGGCCAATGCCAGGGGGCGGTTGGTGATACAACCAGCGTAGTGATTAACGCTTGGAGTACTGCGGTGCACGACGGGCCTTGTGCAGACCAGCCTTCTTACGCTCGACCGCACGAGCGTCACGGGTAAGCAGACCAGCCTTCTTCAGGGTTGGGCGCTCAGCCGGGTTGTAGATGTTCAGTGCACGGGCAATCGCCAGACGCAGCGCACCGGACTGACCGGTTGGGCCGCCGCCCTTGATGTTTGCCTTGATGTCGAACTGGCCCTCGCGTTCGAGCAGGGTCAGCGGCAGCAGGATGTCCTGCTGGTGCAGCTTGTTCGGGAAGTAGTCCTCGAACTCACGGCCGTTGACCGTGATCTTGCCTTCGCCCTCAACGACGGTCACGCGAGCGATTGCGCGCTTACGACGACCAACAGTCTGGATTGGGCCTTCGTGCAGCGGTGCAACCTCAACGGTGTCCTGGGTCTCCTCGACCTCTGGAGCAATAGCGTCACCGATGGTGTAGTTGAACTCTTCCGTCGCCGCGGTTGCCGCGTCGATGTCGGTCTCAGCTGCAATGTTGTTCTGATCAGCCATTACTGTGCCACCTGCTTAAACTCGTAGGTTTCCGGCTTCTGAGCCTCGTATGGGTGCTCGGAGCCGACGAAGACGTGAAGCTTCTTGATGGACTCTCGGGAAAGCTTGTTGTGCGGCATCATGCCCTTGACAGCTTCCTCGATAACGCGGTCCGGACGCTCATCGAGCGCACGACCAAGCGTCATAGCAGTCAGACCACCCGGGTAGCCGGAGTGGCGGTAGCGCATCTCGCGATCGCGCTTGTTCGAGGAGATGTGGACCTTCTCGGCGTTGATCACGATAATGTGATCGCCGGTGTCAACGTTCGGTGCGAACTGTGGCTTATGCTTGCCGCGCAGGATATCCGCTGCAGTCGACGCAAGCTTGCCCAAGACCACGTCCGTGGCGTCGATGACGTACCACTTACGGGTAATGTCACCGCTCTTTGGGTGGTATGTAGACATGCATGACTCCTTCAAGTCTGTCTAGTTGGCTGCCGGCCATAACGTATAAAACTGTGCGCTGTATCCTGCTCAGACGGCGGCCGGTGGAGACCCGACAAGCAGCACGGCACACAAGCTGCAAACTTTACAGCACAAAGCACTGAACAGCAAGACGCTCCCCCTGGCGCCTTGCTGTTCAGCAAGCTTCTGTGTTGTTATCCCCAGCTGTTTGCCGCGGCGTTGTTTACCGCGAGCATGGTGGAGTTGCCGTCTTCAACGGTGCTGGCGATCTGGTTCAGAATGGTGTTCAGATCCTCTGCGGCTTGGTCCCACTTCGCCTGGTGCGCCTGGTACGCGGACGCTGCGGTGCCTTCCCAGGTCTGCGCCATCGGCTGGATGATCTGCTTCAGCTCGTTGAGCTGGCTGGTGATGCGGGTCGCCGACGAGCGCATGTCTTCAGCTGCGTTGGCGATCTGGGCGAAGTCGTACTTGATTTGCATGATGAGTATGTCCCTTTACATTCGGAAGATGGTCGTTGTGTCGGCTTTCAACAAAGCCTGGCAAGTTTAGAGCGCCAAGCCTGCTGAGCCGGACAGCGAACGGAAGTTGTCGGTGTTCGTAGCGTCGGTGCTCTCGTAGTTCTTGGCGTTGTCGCGGATGTTGTTCGCGATGTCACGCAGCGCCTCAGAGAGGCGTCGCTGCGCGTCGTCGTAGCGGACCATCAGGTCATCGAAGCTGCGCTGCGCATTGCCCACCCAGTAGCTGCGCGTGGACTCCGCGACCTGCTGCACGCGGTCGATTTCTCGGTTGACGTTTGCGTTGGTGTCATCTGCCCGGTCGGCAGTTGCGCGCATGACGTCGGCTTCTGTTCTGAACTGTTCCATGTTCAATCCCCCTACTAGGTACTGTGTCTTGGTTGTAACGACAGCCTTCCAAGCTGTTCATATAGTTGGACGCACGTTTTGGTGCTCCGGTTCCCTCAATGTTGAAGAAACTTTTCTCCCCACCCTCCCACCACGTGTATGCTGTGAGTTTGCCTCACCCCTCCCCTATCGGTGGCGTGAATTCGGCGGTGTCGAAGGCCATCTGACACGTCGCCTGCTGCACCCTGCTGGGCGCCTGCCGCGTCTGGCACGCCACGAAAAGCTGGTAAGAATCCTGCGCCCAGGTTCGCCACAGCGTTTCGGCTCCTCCGGGGGGCGTCTCGCGGTACGTCACGGCGTGGAGGTTGTGATCCACGAGCGTGAGCTCGGGGTCGCGCTCGATACCCCCGAGCAGCTGCGCTACGAACTGCTCGGGCGGCAGCGTGTAGCGGTTCTCTGCGGAGATCAGTACGCGCATGTCGGGGTCGGCGCCTGTTGCCATCCAGCCCTGCTCGTGCTGCGCGAGTTGGAACCCGGGAGGCAGCTCAATCGCAAGTCCGTCCTGCGCGATTCGCACGGCGGTAGGCTCGCTCGCAATAGAAGGAGAGGGGCTTGTTGACGCCCGCGAGGCCGTCGGTTGACTGTGCAGCACAGTGGTCGATGTCGCCCCTTCTGAAGCCTGGGCAGACGTGGGCGAAGAGGGCGTCGATAAGAAACGAAAGAGCACGAACCCGCAGATTGCTGCGACCACAACCACTGCGGCGCCGAGCGCGACGAACGGCCACCACGCGCGACGTGGCGCAAGGTCTACGGCCGTAATCGCGGGTTGCTCTTCGGTCGGAGGATCTACTTCCAGGTGTTCGGCGGTAATAGTGACGTCGTAGCCGCTCATGGCCTGCTCAAACTGATCGAGGTCCTCGGGGCTCGCGGCGATCTGAATCACGGCGCCGCCCGGATCTGGCCCGAACAGGCCACGCACGTACTGCGCGACTTCCCGCGGACCGGGGCCGTCGAAACGGTGGACGTTGGCGGCGCCGGTGAACACGGTGTTCGTGGGCGTCATGGTGATGCGGAGATCGGGTTTCATAGAGTGCCTCCTTCTGGGTAGGGTGCTGCGACTTGGACCAGGCCACGGGCCTCACCTGACTGGACGAGCAGGCCTCGGCCGGGCGGCTGCGGGGCTGGGCGCACTCCGAAGAGCGCGCCTTCGTCCCTGGTTCCGTCGAGGATGACGACGTCGGGCAACAGGTCTTTCAGGGCGGACAGGAAGCTGCCGAACATAGCGCGTGATACTCCACCGAACTTGCGGGCGGCAACCACGTGCAGGCCGATGTCGCGGGCGTGCGGGAACAGCGTGGCCAGCTCGCGCAGGGTGTCCTCCGGGACGAGCTCTAGGTCGTCGATGACGAGATAGAGCTCCGGGCCTTCCCACCAGGAACGCTGCGCGAGCTGCTGCGGGGTCACATCCGCCCCGGGTAGCCTGCCGCGCAGCGTGGTGATCAGCGCGCTGACCGCCTCGTCGACGGCGCTGGTAGAGGCTGCGTAGGCCGCCACCATGTCCGGGTTCGCCCGCCCGAGGTGCGCGCGGCGCACGTCCAGAATCACCATGCGGGCCTGCTCACGGCCCATCGCCTCAATCGCGGTGATGGCCGAGGCAATCGCGGTGGACTTGCCAGCACCGCTCGCACCGATGACCAGCAGGTGGCCAGACTCGCTCCACAGCGGTGCAAGGCGGGGTCCACCGACGCCGAGTGGCAGCCGCTGCCCACCAGCGGTGAGCAGGTCCGCAACCTCCACGTGGTTCGGCAACACTCGCAGGCGTGGCACCGGAGGCTGACCCTGCGTCGCTGCGCGGACGTGTGCCACGTCCTGCGCGGAGGTGTGCGCGACCAGCATGAACGCCCCCTCTTCGGTAATGCCGCGGCCCGGCAGCGCGGGAAGTTTCGCCTGCACCTTCCCATCAATCACCGAGTCCATCGGTTCGGTAAGATGCAGCTCAATCCTCGTGCCGATCACGTCACGGACGTTCGCGCGGATCGCGTTCCAACGCTGTGTAGTCACAACCAGGTGGATGCCCACAGCCGGGCCTTCCGCAGCGAGACGAGTCAGCGGTTCACGCAGGTCTTCCGTCTTCGCATCCGGTGCGAGCAACGTGTGCCAGCCGTCCACGATCAACACGGTGTGCCGCTTCGTGCGCCGCTGCGGGTCGTCGAGCATCTCGACCAGCTCGTCGACGACACGGCGCACGCGCTCCTCGTCCGTGCGCTGCGCGACACCCGCCACATGCGGCAGTTCGGCGACGTCGCTGAAGTCGCCGGAGCCGGCGTCGATAATGTAGAAGCACAGCTCGTCCGTGGTGTGCCGCAGCGCGAGCGACGCCACCATCGTGCGCACCGCCATCGACTTGCCCGTCTGCGGTCCACCCGCGAGCGCCACGTGGCCACCCGCCACCGACAGGTCCAGCACGAGCGGCACCTGGCGCTGCTTGATCGGCTCGTCAATCACCCCGATAATCGCCCGCAGCTTCGGCATCGACTCACTGCCACCGTAGACCTGCGAAAGCTCGATCTGTGCAGGCAACGGCGGCAACCACACCTGGTGCGCCCGCATGCCCAGTGCATCCGCCACCTCCCTCGACTTCTCGACGACCGCCGCCAGCAACGTCGTCGTCGCATCAGTATCGACGCCGACACTCTCCTTCGCATCCTCCACCGGCGGGGGCTCCCACCCGTGGAACAGGCGAACCTCCGCGGCCGCCTCGCGCCTGGTCACGCCGCGGGCGCGCTCCAGCGGCCCCGACACGTACGCCGCGCGGAAACGCTCCAAGTCGCCTGAGCCCGTGGACAAGAAGCCTGCGCCGGGCTCGCTGGGTAGCTCGTAGGCGTCCGGCACACCGAGCACCTGGCGGGATTCGGCCGCGGAGAACGTCTTGAGGCCGATACGGTAAGAAAGGTGCGAGTCCAGCCCGCGCAGCTTGCCCTCCTCCAAGCGCTGGGAGGCAAGTAGCAGGTGCACGCCCAGCGAGCGGCCAAGTCGGCCGACGGCCACGAACAGGTCAGCGAAGTGCGGGTGTTGGCTGAGCAACTCAGAAAACTCGTCCAGGATGATCACTAGCGCCGGCAGCGACGCGAGGTCCTCGCCCGCGAGCCGGGCCGCGGTGTAGTCGGTGATGTTGGCGTAGTTCCCAGCCTTGCGCAACAGCTCCTGGCGACGGTTCATCTCACCAGAGATGGCGTCATACATGCGCTCAACCAGGATGGACTCGTCCTCCAGGTTGGTAATCACCGCCGAGGTGTGCGGCAAGGACTCGCAGCCGAGAAACGTTGCGCCGCCTTTGAAGTCCACGAGCACGAGGTTGAGCTCCTCCGGCGAGTGCGTCGCGGCGAGCGCCACAACGAGTGTTTTTAGAAGTTCCGATTTACCGGACCCCGTCGCACCGATGCACAACCCGTGTGGGCCCATCCCGCCCTGGGCGGACTCTTTCAGGTCCAGGTAGAGGGCCTGGCCCTGGGCAGTCGAGCCGATCGGGACCATGAGGCGCTGGCGGGTGCCCTCGCGCCCGGTCCACATGGTGTGCTCGTCCAGTTCAGCGATGTCACTGATGCCGAGCATCGGCAGCAGCTTGCCGCCGTGGGAGGCGCTTTCGGCGCTGAGCTGTTCGGGGCGGCGATAGAACGCCAGTTGGCGCGCGATCAGCTCCGCCTCTGCGACACTAATCCTGTCGGGCCTGCCCAGAAACTCCAGGCCCATCCCGGTCAGTGCGTGGAGTTCGTCGTCGCAGACCAGATGGAACGCATCCTCGTCCACCAGCCAGTCCGGGTCCGGGTGGATGACGAGCACGCACACGTTCTCACTACTAGCGGCGCTGGTGCTGAAGGAGATCACTGAGGGGTGGGTGGTGGCGTCGAGAAGTATGACTTGGAACTCGGCCGCCTCCGGCGTGGCGGAGTGCGGCAGCCACTTCACCCACTCGAATTCGCTCGGTGCCTGGGCGGCGTCGATGCCGACGAGCTCCGGGCCGTGGAAAAACGCAAGTTGGGCAACGATCGAACGCGCGACCTCCGCCGCGCGCGGCCCCACCATCGTGATCACGGGAAACGCGTTGAGTGCCACCACGATAGGCATCTCTTGGATCGTGTTCACCGCGGCGACCGTCCTGCGCAGGCTCACCGCGCACACCGGGTCGAGGTCCTCGGGCGAGCCAGGGTCGTCGACCTCGATTGGGGTGTGCAGCGCGACCGCCCCGACGCCGATCCGTACCTGCAGCGCGTACGGCGAAGCGGCGTGCTGTTCCCAGACGCGCTCCGCAGGCACCGCCGTGAGCAGAGCGTTCGGCGCCGGGTGAAGGTATTTGGCGTGCTCGCGCTGGACCTCAGCGTTGCTGCGCGCCCGGTGGGCGAGGGCGTCCAGGTGCCGCAGGTAGACCCGGCGCGTCTCGTCGATGTCACCTTGGCGCTCCTGTGGCGAAAACATGGTGACCATGCCGAAGAGCATCATGACCGGGAAGATGAGCATCATTGGGCTCACGGTGCGCCCCGACATCACCATCAGCGCCATCACCGCGCCGATGGCGACCACCATGACCACCGGGAGCAGCACTTTCAACAGTGGCATCGGCTGGTCCTTGTGCGCCTGCGGAACCGCTTCGGCGCGGAGTTGGCCGGTCGGCAGTGGTGGTGGCGGCGCGAGTGTGTGCGCCGTCGATGGTGTCACGACTGGTTCGTGGTCAAGACCTAGCATGCATTCCCCCTCATGCATTTCCCCGGTTGCGCATTCCCCCTCGCGCAACGTCTGCATGCATTCTAGGCGATGGTGCGCTACATTGTTCAAGTTAAGCGCCAAGTCGCGCATTTGTTTGTTTTCCGGGGGGATTCATCGTGGCAGTTTCTGCAACGCATCACATCGTGCACGTCACCATTCGTATCGACGTCGCTTCGCTTCACCGCGATATCGATCTCAGTTTGCCGACGTCCTCGTCGCTCTACGAGCTGATACCCGAGATCGCGCGCTTCGTGGAACTGCCGCAGCTGCACCGACCTTGGGAGTTCACCAACGTAGCTGGCATCCCACTGGACGGACACGTGCCGTTGTACCAGCTCAAGATGCGAAACGGAGCGACGGTGGTGATGCGCCCACAGGAGCAGGCGGCACCGCCCGTGATCCGCGACGCGGCCCACTCGCTCAGCGCCGCGGCGGCTTCTGCACGCGATGTGCGTGGCCTGCACATCGGCGCGACGATGCTGGGCCTGCTGTGCATTGCAGCGGTGGCTGGCACGGTCGGCGGAGTGGCGTTCGGCGCGGGCCTGGCGGCTGCGGCGGCGCTGGTGCTGTCGCTCGCGGCGCGAAGCAGCGCGGTTTACGGGGCGTTTCTGTGCGCGGCCCCTTTCGCAGTCGGCGCCTGGGTGGCTGGGCCTCCGGCTACGTGGGACGGGTCGAGCGATACGGCAATCGGGATGCTGGCTGCCGCGATCACCGCCGTGGCCTGCGTGGTCATCGGCGCGATGCTCAGGCTGTGCGGTGCGGCCGTCGCGACCTTCGCGGCGGTGTGCGCGCTGCTCCTTGCCGCGGCCTCGCTCGGTGCGTGGTTGCCGCAGCACCACGCGGGGGCGGCGGTGGTCGTGCTGCTCGGGTTGCTGCTGGTCATGCTCACGCCCCATATCGCCACGGCCGCCGCGGGCTTGAAGGTGCCACGCATCCCCACCGCTGGCGAGGAATTTGACCGCTCGGATGTGTACCAGCATGATGTCGATGCGCGCAGCCGCACCGCGCTGACCGTATCCGCTGCGATTGCATGTGCCGTGACCACCTGCTGCTTACCGGCGCTCTACGGCATTGCCACGATGGACGCCGCACTTGGCTGGCGCGTCGCACTCGCCGGTTGCGTGGCTGGCGCGCTACTCATCCACGCGGTGCGTCACCACTACCCCACCCCGCGCATCGCGCTGACGGCGCTGGCCCTCGGCGCGCTCGGTGCTGTGGTGCTCGCCACCGTATACGAGCCAAGCCCGCACCCAGCGTTCCTCGTGGCCGCAGGCTGCATCGCCATTGTGTGCGCTACCGCCGTCATCTGGTCGCGCCGCGTGCCTGACCTCGAGCCAACCACGGTGGTGTGGTTCGAGCGCGCCGAAGCCGCCGCCATCATCGCAGTCATCCCGCTCGCGGTGCACCTCACCGGGCTGTTCGACCTCATCCGGGGGCTCTAAGCCCATGCGCACCACTGCTTCTCGACGCCTCTTCGTCACCCTCTGCGTCCCGCTCGCCGTTGGAACGACGCTGCCAATCTCGATCCCGGCCCCACCGGCGCAGGCCCAGGACTACGCCTGTGCCCGCCCTGCGCACCTGCAACTAGACCGAAACACGCCACCGGAGCTTGACCCATCCGTCGCCGCGTCCCGCAGCCACGCGAGTGGACGCGGGGTGCGCGTCGCCGTCATCGACACCGGCATCGCGCGGCACCCGCAACTGCCGCCGGTCACACCCGGCCGAGACTTCGTCACACCCGACGACCCCGATCCATTCTTCGACTGCGACAGCCACGGCACCATCGTCGCCGGCATCATCGCCAGCCGCGACCTCGGCATCGCGCCCACAGCGCACCTCATCTCAATCCGGCAAACCTCCGCGCACTACCGCGAAGAGCAGGCCGCGGGATCACTCGCCACCCTCACTGACGCCATCAACAACGCCGTCGACGAACGCGCACGCGTCATCAACATCTCAATCGTCTCCTGCATGCCGCCTTACCTCGCCGCAAGCCTGGACACCCGCGAGCTGGAGGCCGCGCTCCACCGCGCCGAAACCTCCGGTGCCGTCGTCGTGGCCGCCGCCGGCAACGCCACCAACGAATGCGCCCACGGCTTCGCCGTCTTCCCCGCGCACATGCCCACGGTCCTTGCCGTCGGCGCACGCGAGGACGCCCACACTGTCGCCGACTACTCCATCGCATCCCCAAAGCCGCCGCTCTCCGCCCGCGGCACCACACCCGTGGTCCTCGCGTCCGACGGCGCAGGGTTCGCCACCGGCATCACCGGCGAGCTCCAACCCGACGGCACACCAACCGTGCAGCCCTACGTGGGCACCAGCTTCGCCGCACCCGTCGTCAGTGGCGCCATCGCCCTCCTCTTCGAGCGCTATCCACACCTCTCACCGCAACAAGTGCGTGAGATCGTCTACGCCGCCGCGGAACCCAACGGCGGGGCGCTGCGCCCAGAAGACATCGTCACGCAACTCCCACCCACGCCACCGCGCGAGGCAACCGTCACCACCATCGACGCACCGTTGCCCACCGCATCCCTTGCGGCCCGGCGCGCCGGGCTGGCACTCGGTGGGCTCTTGGCATGCATCGCGCTGACGATCGTGGCGCGCTCCCTCCGTGGGGGCCGCGGACGCCGCGGGCTCTAAGACGCCACCGGTTTCAGCGCCACCGACCGCTCGAGCGGAGCTCCGGCTGGGAGAAGCGCAACGATCTGCCACGGCGCTTCCTCGGTGTGGCGCACACCGATCAGCTCGAGGGTGGCCTGCCCGGCGACCTCGTGGCGGGCACCCTCCGGCGACACCACGAGTAGGCCTTGCCCTGTATCCACGCCGACGGCGCCCTCGCGTAGTCCCGCGAAGTGGGTCGCGGTGCCCGTCCCCGCCAGCGCAATCGCCCCTTCAAGCACGCCACCGGCATCCTTCGGCCAGGTGGCTGCGCCACGTTTGTCGTTCACGCACACCGTGTCCTGTGTGGGTTGCACCCAGCGCGGAGCCTCGTGCGGGATGCGCAGGTCCAGTGGCGGCTGCGCGTCCGGGTAATGCGCGATGTCTGCGCGGTTGACGTCGCGGGAGGCGGCGCCGGCGTCGAGAAGCACTTGGGCGGCCGTGTCAGAGACTTGCTGCACACCGCCGTGCTCCGTAAGCACCCAGGTGGCCTCCGGGGTGCGCAGTACCTCAGGGAGGCGCGGTGGCAGCGTGAACGCCGGTCCCTCGCGCAGAGCGCCGAGCACCGCGTTCGGCGGCGACCAGCGCGGCGTCGTGGCGTCGATCCCCAGGGCACGGCGCATGATGCGCCCCTCCGGCGTGGTGGATGGCGGCAGCTGCCTGCGACCGTGCGCATCGACGACCCACTCACGGTGATCCGCCACCGCCAGCACCGCCGTACCCCTCGGTAGCGGCGCAGGCGCCTGACCCGCGACCACCGTGACCTTGCCCTCGGTGTGGCACGCGGACCAGGCATGCGCCTCCGTGGCCTCAGGGGCAAACATCCCAGGAGCCGCGACGATGCCCACTGGCAGGCCGCGCGGCACCGTGGCCAAGTAGTCCCCACCGGCGCGGGCAGGCTCGGCGGCCTCCCCGGCGATGAGGCGAGCGGAAGTCAAGTTCGTCACAGGGTGCAAGGTGCCGTCGACACGCACGAACAGGCCGCCGTCAGTAGCTCGCACGATCGGGGCTTCGCCGGGGTGCGGGTTCGGGCTCATCCAGGCGAATAGCCCCATCACCGCGGCGATCAGCACCACCCCGACCGCCCCGAAGATCCCCGCGCGGCGCCGCGCCGCCAGCGGGTCATGGATCATCCGGATATCGCCGTAGATCAGGCCGTGCTCCACACGGCGCTGCATGAACCTGTGCCCCGACACCTGCGGTCGCGTTGTTGGCAACAATCGCTGCGACATGTATACCCCCGATGTTGTATCCCCCGATAACCAATAACGCTGCCTTACACTACCAAAGCTCCAGCGGTTCCGAGCCGTGCTTGACGGCGTCGTGCTGCATCTCCGCGAGCTCGGCGCGCGTAAACGCCTCGTTCACCGCGAAGATCACCGTGTCTCCCTTCACGTACACCGGGGTCAGCGCGCTATTGGCCGTGGCATTGTTCAAATTCACGCGCGGCGGCTGCTGCGCCCAGAACGACGGCGGCGATGCGATGTAAAACTTGATGTTCAGCCGTTCAACGGCCCGGTCCACGGCGTTCTTCGCCGTCGCGTCGCCGAGCACCCCGCGCCCGAGCATCTCTACGTCGAACAACGCGGTTGCGGTGTCGTCGCCTCGTGTCTTCGCTGGCCACAGGTAGTGCCGGGAGAGCGTCGGCACGCCGGTGTAGGCATACAGCCACGAATGCCCGTCCGCGGGCTCGCCGTAGGTCACGCCTTCCCACGCCACAGGCTGCGTCGCGAGCCAGTCGAACGCAGCCAGGTCGTCATCGTTGACCATTCGACCGCCAACGCGCGGAGCGGTGTAAATGCCCTCCGCCGATTGAGCTGCATTCGCGTGCACGGCGGTCGCAGTACTCGCAGCCACCACGAGGGACACGAGCACCGCCCCAATTGTCGACGCCCCCTTCGCCACCACCGTGCCCTCACGCGCGGCAACCGGCGCCAACGTCAGCATCCGAATCATCACCGAGGCCCCTATGGCCGCCGCGACGATGACGCACATCACCACCGGCAACACCAGGCGGTGCGCCGTGTTGTAGTGCAGCCCCGAAACCAGCGAAGGCACCACGTCCAGCACCGGCGGAAGCGGTGCGGTTGCCTGCACCACCGTCGCAAGTGACAGGACGTAGAACGCCACCGGCCACACCTGGCGACGCCACGCCACAACCGCCACCGCCCCCACGAGCGCGAGCCACAGCAGCACAGTCGGGTTGTAGTTCGGGAAGTACTCAGTGACGTGGCGCGTATCCATCGTGATCGCGAGCGCCCACGGATTTGGCGCCGTGCCATCCTCCGGAGTAGACCACCCCGCGACCTCCTGCGCCTGCTCGGAACCAGCAAACATCTGTGGCAGGAACAGCACCGCACCGGCAAGCGCCGGGGCCGCTAACCAGACAGTGTCCACGAGGCGTGAACGGACGGGACGAAGAAGCGTCGAAAAGCACCAAGCGAAGGCCACCGCCAGCGCAATCGTGGTCACCGGCGACGGGTGCACCGCCACCACCCCGAAGAACCCGATAGCCGCCGCAAACGCCGAGTTGTGATACCGTGGCACCTCCAGGAACTGCCAAATCACAATGCCCGTGAGCGCAACTGCCATCATGTACGGCCACATGCCAACAAAATCCGACACCCACATCAGCTGCGGCGCACCGTACACCAGCAGCGGCGCGAACCCCGCCGCGATCTGCGCCGTCAGCCCCCGCGACCGCAGAAACGCAAACACCAGGCACGCCACGGACACGCAAGCCGCCACCGATGGCACGATCGCCTGCGCCACATTCAGCGCGGGGATCGGCGCCATCCCAGCGGTCTTGGCAAACAACGCAACCCCCGCGTGGTACCCCGAGGGATACAACAGCGAACTGTGCGTCTCCTGGTACATCAGCTCCCCCATGCGCGTTGGCGACGCAATCCCCTCATCCATGATGAAGCGCACAGTATTGGCGTGCCACTGGGAATCCCAACCCTGCACGATATTGGCCAAACCCAGCGGAGTTCCCTGCAGCCACCGCAGCTTGTCACTGATCAGCATCGCCGACCCCGCAATCACACCAAGCAGCGGCAGCACCCAGACGGGGTCAACCACACTGCCTTCGCGCCGCTCCTGCGGAGTCCCCGGCAGCAGCGCCCGACGCCACGACAGTTGCCCAGTGCCAGTCCAGCGCTCGCGGGCGCGGCGCGCAAACGCGTAGCGCCACCCCGCAGCACACAACATCACAAACACCACGCTCACAGAGAACGTCCACGGCGAAAACCTCGCCGACGTCAGGCCCCAAGACCAGGCGCTGAAGCCAATAATGCCGAAGCTCACGGGTATCGACGCCACCACCGACGCCGGCACACGCATGCCGGAGATGACGTTGACCAGGAATCCTGGCAGCACAAACACAAGTACCGCTGCTATGAACATCCCGGCAGTGACCACGCGTACTCCTTCGAGACCTAAGACGTTGAGACTGGTGAAATCTTATCGCTTTGCGCTCTCAGAGCGAACGCCGATCACGAGTTGTGTTGGCTCGTGCCTCCCACTCCTGCTCTGGTGGGTACACAACGTGGTCGAAGGTCAGCCCCTTCGCGGGGGCTAACGGTACGTCGGCGCGCCGCTCAGTGGCGTCGAGCAGTCCAGTGGCCCACGCCAGGTCGCGCTTGCCCTGCCCGACCGTGAGGCACGTCGCGGTCAGTGCGCGCACCATGTTCCAACAGAACGCGTCGGCACTGATGTGTGCCTCGTAGAGCTGCGGCTCCGCCTCCGTGGAAGCGTCTACCCAGCGGAAGCTGTGCACGTCGCGGATCGTCGTCGCGTGCGGTCGCGGCTTGCAGAACGCCGCGAAGTCGTGCAGCCCGAGCAGCACGTCGGCGGTCTGTTGCATTAGCTGCACGTCGACCGGGCGAGCCCACACCGCAGTGTCACGCGTCCGTGTCGGCAGCGCCCCCGCTGGGTTGGTAGTGACGCGGTAGATGTAGTGACGCGCCATCGCCGAGAAGCGAGCGTCGAACTCAGGGGCAACCTCCCGGACTTGTTGAACTCGGATGTCGTCCGGTAGCAGTTTGGCAAGGCGACGCACCAGGCGTGCAGGATCACCGTCAAGAGAGCGCTGCTGCAACGCGGCCGGGTCGATGTCTGCGTGCGCAACCTGGCCACGGGCGTGGACCCCCGCATCCGTACGGCCCGCGACCGTCAGGGCGACGGGGTGGCGCAGCACAAGCGCGAGCGCGTCCTCCACGGTTCCTTGGACGGTCCGCAGGTCGCCTTTCTGCCGGGCCCAGCCGTGAAAGTCGGTGCCGTCATAGGCGATGTCGAAACGCAGCCGCATCGTGTTCATTCGTTACAGGCTAGCAAACTGGTCGCGTGCTTTTGGAATGCGAAAACCCCGCGACACCGTGAAGGTGGACGCGGGGTCTCATGTGGTTGAGCTAGAAAAGCTCACTCAGCGGAGGACTAGTCCTCCTTGGAAGCCTTCGCCTCAGCTGGCTCCAGAACCAGGGAAATCTGGGTCATTGGAGCGTTGTCGCCGGAGCGAGGTGCAACCTTGATCAGGCGGGTGTAGCCGCCGTTGCGGTTTTCGAACTTCGGTGCAAGCTCGTTGAACAGGTATGCAACGATCTGCTTGTTCGGAAGCTTCGCAGCAACAGCGCGGCGTTCCTGCAGGGAACCGCCCTTCGCCTTGGTGATCAGCTTCTCAGCGTATGGGCGAAGTGCTTTCGCCTTTGCATCGGTCGTCGTGATGGCGCCGTGCTCGAACAGGGACTGCGCCAGGTTAGACAGAATGTGCTTCTGGTGGGCGGCGGACCCTCCGAGACGGGCACCCTTCTTCGGGGTAGGCATTTTCGTACTCCTCGTATGGGATTGTGAGCGCGTGCTCTTGGTTTACTCGGTTTCTTCCGCGGTGTCGTCGACGTAGTCACCAGTCTCGGCGTCGTAGCCTTCGATCTGGGTCGGGTCGAAATCTTCCGGAGCGTCCTTCAGCGTCAGGCTCATGGAGGCGAGCTTGATCTTGACCTCATTGATGGACTTCTCGCCAAAGTTGCGGATATCCATCAGGTCGGTCTCAGAGCACTCAGCCAGCTGGCCGACGGTGTTGATGCCCTCGCGCTTCAAGCAGTTGTAGGACCGGACGGAGAAGTTGAGATCCTCAATCGGCAGGTTGTAAGCCGCGATGTACTCCGTCTCCTGTGGGGACGGGCCGATCTCGATGCCTTCTGCTGCCGTGTTCAGCTCACGTGCCAGGCCGAACAGCTCCACCAGGGTGGAACCGGCCGAAGCCAACGCGTCGCGAGCAGACATGGAGTTCTTCGTCTCCACGTCAATGATCAGCTTGTCGAAGTCAGTGCGCTGCTCAACACGGGTTGCCTCAACCTTGTAGGCAACCCGGGTCACTGGCGAGTAGATCTGGTCGACCGGAATGCGGCCGGCTTCCCCACCAGAGTTCGGCATCGCTGGGACGTAGCCACGGCCACGCTCCACGACAAGCTCCATCTCAAGGCGTGCCTGCTCATTGAGCGAAGCGATGTGCAGATCCGGGTTGTGGATCTGAACATCAGCTGGCGTCTCAATGTCGCCGGCGGTAACGACTCCTGGGCCTTCAACGGACAGGTACATCACGACTGGCTCGTCGGACTCCGACGACAGCACGATGTCCTTGATGTTGAGGATGATCTCGGAAACGTTTTCCTTCACACCGTTGATGGTGGTGAACTCATGGAGCACACCATCAATCTTGATCGAGGTAACCGCTGCGCCCGGAATGGACGACAGCAGCGTACGGCGCAGGGAGTTACCCAGCGTGTAACCAAAACCTGGCTCGAGTGGCTCAATGATGAACTTCGAGCGGTTGGTATCGATGTACTCCTCGGTCAGCTGCGGACGCTGTGAGATGAGCATGAACTTCTCCTTTTCCGGCTACCACTATATGAAGCCGCGAGAATATGGACTTTCGGAAAGATATCGCACCACTTGTATACGTACGTATCGACGCAGTGCGGGGTGAAGTAAGCGGGCTTACTTCGAGTAGAGCTCGACGATGAGCTGCTCCTGCAGCGGCACCTCGATCTGAGCGCGCTCCGGCAACTGGTGCACGAGAATGCGCAGGGTGTCCGGAACGACCTGGAGCCATGCCGGAACAACGGCGTCCAGCAAGTTGTCCTGGGCCTCTTCGAACCAGAGCATCTTGCGGGACTTGTCACGAACATCGATGATGTCGTACTGCGTGACCTTGTAAGAAGGAACGTCGATACGCTTGCCGTTCACGGTGAAGTGACCGTGGGAAACAAGCTGACGTGCCTGGCGGCGCGTGCGCGCCAGACCTGCACGGTATACAACGTTGTCCAGACGGGACTCAAGCAGGATCAGCAGGTTGTCGCCGGTCTTGCCTGGGAGGCGGTTGGCCTCCTCGTAGTAGCGACAGAACTGCTTCTCCATCACTCCGTAGGTGAAGCGAGCCTTCTGCTTCTCCTGGAGCTGGAGCAGGTACTCAGATTCCTTGATGCGAGCGCGGCCAGCCTGCCCCGGAGGGTACGGGCGACGCTCAAAGGACATGTCACCGCCGACGAGATCGACGCGGAGGCGACGGGACTTACGGGTAGCAGGGCCGGTATAACGAGCCATGATGTATTACCTCTTTTCCTTTCTGCCTTAAACGCGACGACGCTTCGCCGGACGGCAGCCGTTGAACGGCTGTGGGGTCACGTCAGAGATCGAGGACACCTCCAGGCCAGCAGCCTGGAGCGAACGGATTGCGGTCTCACGGCCGGAGCCTGGACCCTTGACGAAAACGTCAACCTTCTTCATACCGTGGTCCATCGCCTTGCGAGCAGCGTTCTCAGCTGCCATCTGAGCAGCGAACGGCGTGGACTTGCGGGATCCCTTGAAGCCAACGTGGCCGGAGGAAGCCCAGGAGATAACAGCACCGGTCTGATCCGTGATCGAGACGATGGTGTTGTTAAAGGTCGACTTGATGTATGCGTGGCCAGCAGCCACGTTCTTCTTTACGATGCGACGGCCACCACGGCGCGCACCGGAACGAGTCTTAGGAGGCATGGATTACTTCTTCTTTCCTGCGATGGTCTTCTTCGGGCCCTTACGAGTGCGAGCGTTCGTCTTGGTGCGCTGCCCGCGAACAGGCAGGCCACGACGGTGACGAAGGCCCTGGTAGGAGCCGATTTCAATCTTGCGGCGGATGTCTGCCTGCACCTCACGACGCAGGTCGCCCTCTACGGTGTAGGAGGACTCGATTGCGTCACGCAGTGCGGACAGCTGATCGTCGCTCAGGTTGTCCGTACGCAGGTCTGGAGAAATGCCCGTCTTCTCGAGCAGCTCCTTGGCGCGGGTTGCGCCGATGCCATAAATGTAAGTAAGTGCGATCTCCATGCGCTTATTGCGCGGAAGATCAACACCAGCTAGACGTGCCATGTGGAACGTACCTTTCGGGTTGTTACGGCGGTTTTCTCCCTATCCGCCCACGCCAACCGACTCTTTATCCGGACCGTACCGGAGGATGGGCCGTGATACACGTGGCTTTGGCCACCGTAGCCAAAGGTAAGCGACGCGCAGCAACGCCACGCGTCTGGGTAAGGAGGCTTCAAACGAAATTACTTGTAGCGGTACGTGATACGCCCACGGTCCAGGTCATATGGAGACAGCTCCACAATGACCCGGTCTTCAGGAAGGATGCGGATGTAGTGCTGGCGCATCTTGCCACTGATGTGAGCAAGGACCTCATGCCCGTTGTCGAGCTCGACACGGAACATAGCATTCTTCAAAGGTTCGACGATGCGACCCTCTACCTCAATGGCGCCTTCTTTTGCCATACACTCCACTTCCTATAGCTCACGGAACACAGCGATCCTCATTGATGCGCAGTGTTTCCGCTGGTAGCTGACGTAAAACATACTTGTACTACGTGGTGCATAAACACCAGTGGTCAACTATATCCCGTCACCAGCGCAAACACAAGCCCACCTGCGAAGCTAAGTCCGCAGGTGGGCGTCGAAAAGAATGGAGCAGCTAGAAGACGAAGACCTTGTCCCCGATAGCGAGATCCTGGAAGTAGCGCTGGGCGTCCGCGCGGTACATGCGAACGCAGCCGTGCGAGAGAATCGACGGATCCCCCTGGTGGAACGCGATACCGTTGTTGGTGAAGTACGTCGCGTACGGCATCGGCGCATTGCCGAACTCCCACGAGATCTCATCCTTCACCTTGCGGTTGACGTAGAACGTACCCTTCGGCGTATCAAGGCCAGGCCTGCCCGGACCGATCAGGTCAGCCGTGTAGTACATCTGGCCGTTATTCTGCAGCCAGGAACGGCGTCCGCCGGTGTCCACACACACCTTCGCATCCTTCGGACATGGGCCGTAATCGAACGCGGGTTGTGCAGGTGGCGCCGGGCGTGCAGCTGGTTTCGGCGCTGGCTTCGGAGTCTTCTCGGCGATCAGGCCTGGGTAGAAGCGTTCGACAGTAGCATCGATGCTTGCCTTCGCCTGGGCTGGCAGGTCCTTGTTGATTGCCGCCAATCCGTCGGCCTGCGCGCGCAGCGAGTTGCGGGTCTGCCATGCTCGCTCACGTGCGTCGGGCGTACTGGAGCCGATGCTGGAGAGCTGAGACTGCGTCTGCTCAAGCAGGGCACCCAGTCCACCATTCGAAGACATCGCTGGCATCTGCTGCGCCTCCGCCATCGCTGGCTGGGCAAGCATGGAGGCGGCGACGCCGATTCCAACACTCAAACCGGCAAGCTTGCGGCTCAGTTGGGATGGCTTCGCATGTCGAGGTTGATAACGCATGTGGGCAGTATAGCTTACTTCGCTTCGCGGACAGTGAGGATGCGCGGCCCGTCAGCCGTGGCGGCGACCGTGTGCTCCCAGTGCGATGCCGGGGCGCCGTCGATGGAAACGACAGTCCAGTCGTCACCGAGCACCTCCGTGTCGATCTCTCCGCCGAGGATCAGCATCGGCTCAATCGCCAACACCGACCCCTCCTGGATCACAGGGCCGCGTCCGGGTTTTCCCTCGTTGGCAAGGTATGGATCCTCGTGCATCGTGCGTCCGATCCCGTGGCCGCCGTACCCGTCCACAATGCCGAGCTCCACTCCGAACTTCTCCTCTGCTGCGTACGTCGCGCGTTCGAGTGCATGCGACACGTCGGTCAACCGGTTGCCCGGCACCATCGCCTTCAGCCCCTCGTGCAGCACCCATTCGGTTGCCTGGTTCAACTTTTCGACGTCCGCTTCGAGCTCACCCACACCGAACGTCCACGCGGAATCCCCTACCCAACCATGCAAGGTCGCGCCACAGTCGATGGAGACCAGGTCTCCCTCGCGGAGCACAGTCTCTTTGTTCGGAATTCCGTGCACGACTACCTCGTTGACTGACGCACAGATCGACCCCGGAAAGCCCTGATACCCCAAAAATGTGGGCGTGGCCCCGTGATCACGGATAACAGTCTCGGCGACCTTGTCTAAGTCGAGCGTCGACTTGCCGGGGGCGGCCGCCGCCCGCACCTCCTGCAGCGCCAAGCCGACGATTCGGCCTGCCTTCTCCATCGCGTCGAGCTGCTCAGGTGTCTTTGCGACAATCTTGCGCTTCCGGAACCCCATCATTCGCTTCCTTCCTAGAGTTACTGCGTAAAAGGGCCGGTAGGCACTCGTCGAGTCCCTACCGGCCCTTGCGCCTATATAGACGCTGTATGTTACTTCTTCAGCTGCGCCATCGCGCGCTCGTTGATTTCATCAACGTCACCAACGGCGTCGATGGAGATGATCTCGTCGCCGTAGTGGTCAATCAGCGGCGCGGTTTCGTCGCGGTAGACCTTGAGGCGGGTGCGGATCGTTTCCTCATTGTCGTCCGCGCGGCCACGCGCGAGCATGCGCTCGACCACCACGTCTTCGTCGACAACAAAGTTGAGCACGCCGTCCAGCTTCAGGCCCTGCTTGCTCAGCAGCTCCTTCAGGATCTCTGCTTGCTCAACGGTGCGCGGGAAACCGTCGAGCAGGAAGCCGTTCGCAGCATCTTCCTGGCTGAGTCGGTCTTCCACCATGCGTGCGGTGACATCGGTCGGCACAAGCTTGCCAGCATCGATGTAGCTTTTCGCTTCGACACCAAGCGGGGTGCCCTGGCCGATGTTCGCACGGAACAGGTCACCGGTGGAGATGTGCGGAACGCCGAGCTTCTCGGAGAGAATGGCTGCCTGAGTGCCTTTGCCAGCGCCGGGAGGGCCAAGTAGTACAAGTCGCATTATCGCAACAGTCCTTCGTAGTTGGATTGGAGAAGTTGGGATTCAATTTGCTTGACCGTAGTCAATGCTACGGACACCATAATCAGGATAGCCGTACCGCCGAACGCACTCATGCCACCGCGGCCAGCGCCGCCAATGCCGGCGTCGAGCGCCAGGTTCGGCAGGATCGCGATGAGTGCAAGGTAGAGCGCGCCAACGAACAAGAGACGGTTCATCACAAACGCGAGGTACTCGGCGGTTGGGCGACCCGGACGAATGCCTGGGATGAAGCCACCGTACTTCTTCATGTTCTCTGCCTGGTCGACCGGGTCGTACTGGATAGAGACGTAGAAGTAGGAGAAGAAGATGATCATGGCGAAGTACGCCAGGATGTACTGCCAGGAGCCTGGGTTCTGCAGCCACGCCATGACGTTGTTCATCCACCAGTTGTCCGGCGGGGTCGTGTTGTTCATGGTCACGATCTGCGTGATCAAGACAGGAACGTACATCAGCGAGGAGGCGAAAATCACAGGAATAACGCCAGCCTGGTTGACCTTGAGCGGCAGGTACGTAGAAGAACCGCCGTACTGACGGCGCCCAACCATGCGCTTGGCGTACTGCACCGGGATACGACGCTGGCCCTGCTCGATGAAGATGATGCCGACGACCAACGCAATGATCGCCGCAACGACCATGGCGAAGGTAACCGCGCCGGAGTTCTTCAGGATGTAGGCACCCTCGGACGGAAGCTTCGTCGCAATACCAGCGAAGATCAGCAGGGACATACCATTGCCAACGCCCTTTTCAGTGATGATCTCGCCGAGCCACATAATCAGGACCGCACCCGACGTCATGACGATGATCATCATGATGAGCGTCCAGATGTTGCGGTCCTCAATAAGCACCGGAATCCCCTGGCCGAGGAGCTGCTCACGGTCGGCCAGCGCCACAATACCTGCGGACTGCAGCAGCGCCAGCGCAACCGTGAGATAACGCGTGTACTGCGTCATCTTGGTTTGGCCCGACTGCCCTTCCTTCTTCAACTCCTCGAACTTCGGAATCACCACGGTCAGCAGCTGCACGATAATCGACGCCGTAATGTACGGCATGATGCCAATCGCGAAGATGGACAACTGCAGCAACGCACCACCAGAGAACAGCCCGATGATGGAGAACATCGTGGCGTTGTCACCCTGAGCGACTTCCTCCAGACGGGAGTTAATCAACGCGTAGTCGACACCAGGCGTCGGAATCTGGGCACCAATGCGGTACAGAATCATCAACGCAAGGGTAATCAGAATCTTCTTCCGAAGATCCGGGTCCTTGAACGCTTGCAATATAGCGGACACAAAGCCTCCTGGCTCCTGCAGCACTCACGCAGGAGATAGTGGACAGTACGGTTGCCAAAAGTGCACGTCACAACCACCGTAGCGGGCTGACGGGACACTCCAGACAGGATTGACCCCACTACTCTACCAGTTAGCAGGCCAAACCCCCGATTCGGCCAGCACCCCCGCGAGGGTTTCCAACTTTCGATTGAAAATCACTACACTCAAAAATAGGTAATTGGTATTACATTTATTCACGACTTTTCTGTAGAAAATCCTCGCATTCGAAGGGACAGCGATGAGCACAGCACCTACACCAACGCCGACTCCCGTGAGTCGGCGTAAATTTCTCCAATGGTCAGGCCTCGTAGGAGGCGCGGCCGTAGCGACGACGGCCGTCTCTGGCACGCTCCTGCGCGGCACCCCAGGTGTCGGCGCCGCAGAGGCCGCAGAAGGCACGAGCACCGACCCGAAGTTCGTCTGGTCCGCCTGCACCGTCAACTGCGGCTCCCGCTGCCCACTGCGCCTCCAAGTTGTGGACGGGCGCGTCACCCGCGTCCTTCCGGACGATGGCGGCGACAACTCCATCGGCTCGCAGCAGATCCGCGCCTGCGTGCGCGGCCGCTCAATCCGCCACCGCATCTACAACCCGGACCGGCTAAAGACGCCGCTGAAGCGCAAGCCGGGCACGAAGCGCGGCGACGGCGAGTGGATCGAAATCTCCTGGGAGCAGGCACTCGACGAAATCGCCGACCAGATGAAGGGCATCCTGGACAAATACGGCAATGAGTCGATCTACCTCGCGTACGGCACGGGGACCATCGGCGGCACCGTCGCGCGCTCTTGGCCGCCTGTCGAGACTCCTTTCGCACGGTTTATGAGCCTCATCGGCGGCTACCTGAACCACTACGCCGACTACTCCACCGCGCAGATCACGGCAGCCTACCCGTACCACTACGGTTCCTGGGTCACGTCGAACTCCTTCGACGACGTGAAGAACTCCAAGCTGCAGGTCATGTTCGGCAACAACCCGCTTGAGACCCGCATGTCCGGTGGTGGCGAGACGTTCGTCACCCAGCAGACGAAATGCAAGTACGGCGTGAAGACCATCGTGATCGACCCGCGCTACTCCGAGACCGCAGTCGGCCTTGGCGACGAATGGGTTCCGATCCGCCCGGGCACCGACGCAGCGCTCGTTGCAGGTATCGCGCACGTACTGCTCTCCGAGAACCTGCACGACCAAGCGTTCCTGGACAAGTATTGTGTCGGCTTTGACGAGGACCACATGCCGAAGGGCGCGCCGAAGAACGGTTCGTACCGCTCCTACATTGAGGGCAAGGGGCCGGATGGCGTCGAAAAGACTCCTGAGTGGGCCGCTCGCATCTGTGGGGTGCCTGCGCAGAAGATCCGCCAGCTTGCCCGCGAGATGGGCACCGCAAAACCAACCGCAATTACCCAGGGCTGGGGTCCGCAGCGCCACGCGAACGGCGAGAACCAGTCGCGCGCGGTGTTTACGCTGGCAGCGCTGCTCGGGCAGATCGGTATCCCTGGTGGAGGCACCGGCGCTCGCGAGGGCTCGGCAAGCTTGCCGATGACGTACCCGTTCAACACACAGTACGAGAACCCGGTGGAGACCTCGATCTCGGTTGCAATGTGGCCACAGGCCGTCGACCACGGCCCAGCAATGACCAAGACGAAGGACGGCGTGCGTGGCAAAGACAAACTCGACGTCCCGATCAAGATGATCTGGCAATACGCCGGCAACACCAACACGAACCAGCACGGCGACCTCAATCGCACGGTCGAGCTGCTTCGCGACGACTCCAAGGCCGAACTCATCGTCGTCAGCGACATCCAGATGACGGTGTCCGCGCGCTACGCGGACTACGTTCTGCCGGACTGCTCCACCGCTGAGCAAACCGACATCATCCAGCAAGGCTCGGCGGGCAACCTGGAGTACACCATCCTGGCCTCCAGCGCGATCAAGCCACTGTACGACTGTCGGCCGATTTACGACGTCGTCGCCGATCTCGCTGAACGCTTCGGTGTGCGCGACAAATTCACCGAAGGCCGCACCCAGGAAGAGTGGCTGCGCTACACCCTCGACGAATCCCGCAAGGAGATCCCGGAGCTTCCGTCCTTTGAGGAGCTCAAGAAGATGGGTGTGTGGCGTCGAGAAGGCGAAACCACGGTCGCACTGAAAGACTTCCGTGAGGACCCAGTGGCCAACCCCCTGGAGACCCCGAGCGGCAAGATCGAGATCTTCTCCTCCGAGCTCTACGAAATGTCGAAGGAGTGGGAGTTTGACCCGAACATCGCAGGCGACAAGCTGACACCGCTGCCGGAGCAGGTCGCAACTTGGGAAGGCGCCGAGGAAGCCGCAGAGAACAAGGAGTACCCGCTGCAGGTCATCGGCCACCACACCAAGGGCCGCACCCACTCCTCCTACGGCAACGTCGATTGGCTGCGTGACGACGCCCACCCGCAGGTCCTCTGGATCAACCCCATCGACGCCAAGGAACGCGGCATCAAGAACGACGACCCCGTCTACGCCTACAACAAGCGTGGCCGGATCCGCTCCATCGCCCGCGTCACCCCGCGAATCGCACCGGGTGTCATCTCGGTGCCGCAGGGTTCCTGGTTCAACCCGAAGGACGGCGGCGTGGACGTAGGGGCATCCGTCAATACGCTGACCAGCTGGCATCCCTCCCCTCTTGCCAAGGGCAACGCGCAGCACACGGCGCTGTGCCAGGTTGAAAAAGCGAAATAAGAGCACCAAGGAGTGAAACAACAACAACATGGCTAACAACAACGACAAGCCGAGCAAGCGCCTTGGTTTCTTCTTCGACCAGACCTTGTGCAACGGCTGCAAAGCCTGCCAGATCGCCTGCAAGGACAAGCACAACACACCGATCGGCGTGAACTGGCGCCGCGTGGTCGAGTACTCGGGCGGCGACTGGAACCGCAACGCCGACGGCGAGCTGACCACCAATACGTTCACCTACTACACATCGGTGTCCTGCAACCACTGTGACAACCCGATCTGCACCAAGGTCTGTCCGACCACCGCGATGCACATCGGCGAGGACGGCGTCGTCTCCGTCGACCCGCACAAGTGCGTGGGCTGCCGCTACTGCGAGTGGGCGTGCCCCTACTCCGCGCCACAGTTCAACCCTGAAAAGGGCGTCATGACGAAGTGCGACCTGTGCGCCGACTACCGCGCCGAGGGCAAAGACCCCGCGTGCGTGGCCGCGTGCCCGTCGCGCGCGCTCGACTGGGGCCCTATCGACGAGCTGCGCAAGGAACACGGCGACGTCGCCGGCATCGCACCGCTGCCGGACCCAACGTTTACCGAACCACGCCTGACCATCAAGCCGCACAAGGACGCAAAGCGCTGGGACGCGTTGGATGCTGGCGAGATCATGAACCCGGAAGAGGTCTAACTCATGAATATGCACGAATGGCCCCTCACGTTTTTCACCACGTTCGGGCAGATGGCAGTCGGCGCGTTCTTCGTCCTCGGCGTCATCACAATGGTGGGACGCACCCGCTACTCCGCGAACGCGATTGACCGCATTTGTGTGCCGGCGCTCTACGCAATCGGCCCAATCATGATCGCAGGCTTCTGCCTCGCGTTCTTCCACCTCGGAAACCCGATCAACGCGCTGAACGTGATGCGCCACATCAGTTCCTCCGGACTCACCCAGGAGCTCGTGGGCGGCTGCATCTTCGCGGCGCTCGGGTTCTTGTTCGCGGCCTGTCAGTTCTTCGACTGGGGCTCCGTGGGCACCCGCACAACCATCGCGGTCATCACCGCGATTGCCGGCATCGGGTTCATCGCCACCATGGCGCGCCTCTACATGCTGCCCACGATCCCATCGTGGAACCACTGGACTACCCCGGCGGCGTTCTATCTCTCCGCCGCGGTCACCGGCCTGCTCGCGATTGCGGTCGCGCTCACGGCGTACAACTGGCTCGAGGACTCAGAGCTCATCAAAAAGCTCATTCCGTCCGCGCGCAACGAAGACCAGACAGACGCCCAGAAGGAAGAGGTCTGGGACCTGATCCACGCGTCCCTGCGCTGGATCGGCATCGCGCTGACCGTCGTCGTGCCGCTCATTTTCATCGTGATGGTGTTCAACTACGGCCGCCCCGCGGGCCCGAACCCGGCGCAGTTTGAATTCAACATGACCGCGTTCGTCATCCGCATTGGTCTGCTGCTGGTCGGCGCGTTCATCGTGGGCCTCATCCTGGCGTTTGGCGGCCGCACCCGCCGCCCCACCTCGAGCGCAATGCTATGGATCACCGTCGCGTACATCCTGGTGGTCATCGCGGAGCTGCTCGGCCGCTTCATGTTCTACGGCGCAGTCGACCGGATCGGAATCTGATGCACACAGAGTTAGTTGAACGCTGCCACATCGCAGCAGACATCGTGGGGCAGCTCTTCCTCGACGAGCCGCAAGGCCCGCTTCTCGACGCCCTCTCCGACCCTTCCTTCCTGCAATCATGGCCGCTCGAGGACGACGCCTCGCAGCACGCCATCAACGCCCTGCTGGAAACGGAGCGCGACACCGCCGAAGCGTTGCAGCGCGACCACCTCTACCTGTTCATCGGCGTAAGCTCCCCGCTCGCCCAGCCGTACGAGTCCCCGTACTTTTCCAAGGACGGACTCGTCATGGATGAGGACGCCGCGGCCGTCGCCGCCGTTTACCACCAGGTTGGCTTTGACCCCGGCGCCGATAACCTCCCGCCGGACCACATCGGGCTGGAGTTCCGCTGTATCAGCCACCTGTGCGCCCTGGCGCTCAACGCGTCCTCCGAGGCCGATAAAGCCGCAGCGCTGGCGGTTCTTCGCTCCTTCACCGCCGAGCACCCCGCCCGCTTCGCTGAGCAGGTGCTTGGGGGCGTCGAAAGGCATGCGAACACCGCGATCTACCGGGCGCTGCCTGGGCTTACGCGGGGCGTGCTGGCCGCCGTCGAAACTCTCTAATACGAAAGCTCCCCACCTCGTCGCTGACGAGTGGGGAGCTTTTCTCTGCGCTGTGGCGCGAAGATGAAGGCTTATGCCTGGGTGGTGGACCCGCCGGCTGCCTCGATCTTCTCAACCGCAGACTTGGAGAACTTGGTAGCGGTGACTTCCAACTTGACGTTGATGTCGCCGTTGCCTAGCACCTTGACTGGGTGGTTCTTGCGAACCAGGCCAGCTGCGACGATGTCGTCGATGGTGATGGTGCCGCCGTTCGGGAACGCTTCTGCGAGCGCCTGAACGTTGACTACCTGGTACTCCACGCGGTTCGGGTTCTTGAAGCCCTTGAGCTTCGGCAGGCGCATGTGAAGTGGCATCTGGCCACCCTCGAATGCTGCGGAGACCTGCTTGCGAGCCTTGGTGCCCTTGGTACCACGGCCAGCGGTCTTGCCGCCCTTGCCTGCTTCACCGCGACCTACGCGGAACTTTGGTTTGTTAGCGCCCTTTGCTGGGCGCAGATCATGGAGCTTGATAATTTCAGCCATGTTGTTCTACTCCCCTGCAACTTCTTCGACGGTAACGAGGTGGCGAACCTTCAGGATCTGTCCACGGGTTGCGGCGTTGTCCTTCTTAATGACGGACTGGCCGATCTTGCGCAGACCGAGAGCCTCGAGGTTCTTACGGGTCAGTGGCTTCTCGCCTACCTTGCCGTGGTGCAATGTGATCTTCAAAGCCATTGTTCTTACGCCTCCTGTCCTGCGCGTGCGCGCAGCATGCGAGCAGGTGCGACGTCCTCGAGGTCCTTGCCACGCTTCGCAGCAACTTCCTCAGGGCGTACGAGCTGCTTGAGACCTGCAACCGTTGCCTGAACAACGTTCAGAGCGTTGTCAGAACCGATCGACTTAGCAAGGATGTCCTGGACGCCAGCGCACTCGAGCACTGGGCGAACTGCGCCACCGGCGATAACACCGGTACCTGGTGCAGCCGGGCGCAGCATAACGATGCCTGCTGCCTCTTCTGCCTGGACTGGGTGAGGAATGGTGCCACCGATCATCGGGACGCGGAAGAAGTTCTTACGTGCTTCTTCTGCGCCCTTCTGGATAGCGGCAGGAACTTCCTTTGCCTTGCCGTAGCCAACGCCGACCATGCCCTTGCCGTCGCCAACGACGACGAGAGCGGTGAAGGACATGTTGCGTCCGCCCTTCACGGTCTTTGCGACACGGTTGATGGTGATGACGCGCTCGATGTACTTGTCGCGGTCATCATTCTGGTTGCGACGATCATCGCGACGGCCACGGCCACCGCGGTTGTTGCGCTCATTCTTCTTGTTCTGGTTGTCGGCGGAGCGTCCGCCGTCACGCCGTTCACGTTCGGCCATTACGCGATCCTTCCGTTGATGGTGATGATTGCGGTGGTCATTAGAACTTCAGACCACCTTCACGAGCGGCGTCGGCAAGAGCTGCGACGCGACCGTGGTACTTGTAACCTGCGCGGTCGAAGACGATAGCTTCGATGCCTGCAGCCTTGGCGCGCTCAGCGATCAGCTGGCCAACCTTGGCTGCCTTTGCCTTCTTGTCACCTTCCATTGCGCGTACGTCAGCCTCGATGGAGGATGCCGCTGCGAGCGTGTGGCCAGCGAGATCGTCGATCAGCTGGACGTGGATGTGACGCGAAGAGCGGTGCACAACGAGACGTGGGGTCTCCGGGGTGCCGCGCAGCGTCTTGCGGATACGGAAGTGGCGACGTGCACGAGCCTCGCGGCGGCGGGAGGAAATATCCTTGCCGACCGGGGTGCGCTTGGTGTTCTCTGCAGAATTGCTCATGATTACTTACCCGTCTTTCCGACCTTGCGGCGTATCTGCTCACCTTCGTAGCGGATGCCCTTACCCTTGTATGGGTCATCCTTACGGAGGCGGCGGATGTTAGCCGCGATCTGGCCAACCTGCTGCTTGTCAATGCCCTCGATGGAGAACTTGGTGTTGCCATCGACTGCGAAGCTGATCCCTTCCGGAGCCTCAATGAGGATCGGGTGGGAGTAGCCGAGCGAGAACTCGAGGTTCTTGCCCTTGGCCTGGACACGGTAGCCGACACCGAAGATCTCCATGTTGATCTTGTAGCCCTCGGTCACGCCAACAACGAGGTTGTTGACCATGGAACGGGACAGACCGTGCAGCGCACGGTGCTTACGGTGATCGTCCGGACGGGAGACGACAATCTCGTTGTCCTCAACCGCAGCGGTGATTGGCTCAGGCAGCTCGAAGTTGAGGGAACCCTTAGGGCCCTTGACCTCTACGACCTGACCGTTAATTTTAACTTCGACACCATTCGGGATGGCGATGGGTGCATTACCTACACGCGACATAGTCTTTTCAACCTCCCTTTACCAGACGTAGGCGAGAACTTCTCCGCCTACACCCTTCTCCTGGGCCTGACGGTCAGTGAGGAGACCCTGGGACGTGGAGATGATCGCCACACCCAGACCACCCAGCACCTGCGGCAGGTCGTTGGACTTTGCGTACACGCGCAGACCAGGCTTGGACACGCGACGCAGGCCAGCGATGGCAGCCTCACGGGTCGGGCCGTACTTGAGGTCCAGGGTCAGCTGCTTGCCAACCTTGGCGTCCTCAACCTTGTAATCAGCAATGTAGCCTTCCTGCTTCAGGATCTCGGCGATGTTTGCCTTGATCTTGGAGGAAGGCATTGTCACGCTCTCGTGCTGTGCGTGCGACGCGTTGCGCACGCGAGACAGCATGTCTGCGATTGGATCAGTCATCGTCATAAGATGTGACCGTTTACCTTTCTCGTTGCGGTTCCCTACCCACCTGACCAGCAAGACTATGTCGTGCCAGGTCGCGTTTTCCGCATGATCTGTCGGGGGCTACTTCACGCTCCCCACGCTCAATAACGCGGGGCGCTCGCCGCCTCCCTTGCACGCGGTCCGCTTCTCGGCGGGGGGCCTGCAACAAAGTTGGATGTACAATGTTCTCTCGGATTTTGCGCGCAGACAACCATCTGTGCACAAGTCCGTTTGGCCACATTACACTCCCTCTATACAAGAAACAAGTCACGTTGGCCCGGTCGCTGCGCCGTATAGTCGGTGCTATGAAGCACCTCGACGAACTTTTCGACGCCCTCTCCGCCACCCGCACGCACCGCGAGGAGCTCTACCGCTGGTTCCACCAACACGCTGAACTCTCGATGCAGGAAACCCAGACCTCACAGCGCATCGTTCAGGAACTCGAGGCAGCCGGTATCCCATATTCGGTATTGGGCGAAACGGGCGTCGTCGCCACCATCGAAAACGGCCCCGGGCCCGTCGTCGCCCTGCGCGGCGATACTGACGGCCTCCCAGTCAAGGAGGATTCCGGCAAGGGCTACGCCTGCACGCAGACCCAAGTCGATGCTGCGACTGGGCAGGAGGTGCCGGTGTCCCACGCGTGTGGGCACGACTTCCATATTTGCTCGGTGCTCGCGGCTGTCGTCGCGTTCAACACTTGCCGCGACGCTTGGTCCGGCACGCTGGTGGGCGTATTCCAGCCCGGCGAGGAAACAGCCTCCGGCGCACGTTCGATGGTTGAGCACGGTATCGCCGACGCGATCCCCCACCCCGACGTGTACTTGGGCCAACACGTGCTCGGCACGCTGCCGTTGGGCCATGTGGGGACCCGGCCGGGCCCGGTGCTCTCCCAGGCGTTCTCGGTGAAGGTCACAGTACACGGAGTGGGTTCGCACGGATCCATGCCTGAGATGGGCGTCGATGCGGTCTTGTTGGCGTCGACAATTGTGACGAGGCTGCACACCGTAGTCTCCCGAGAGATTGCTGCTTCCGAAACCGCGGTGCTGACGGTCGGCGCGATCCATTCGGGAGCGAAATCCAACGTCATCCCGGATAGCGCGGAGCTGCTGATCAATACCCGCGCCTATTCGGAGGCGACGAGCGCGCACCTCAAGGAGGCCATCGAACGCATCGTGCGCGCTGAGTGCGAGGCAGCGCGTAGCCCGCAGCTGCCCGAGTTCGAGTACTACGACGCCTACCCGCTCACCAGCAACGATGCCGCAGTAACGCAACGGGTACGCAACGCCTTCGAGGCGCGATTCGGTGATGAAGCGCAGACGTTGGCGCAGGTCCCTGCCAGCGAGGACTTCTCGATCATCCCGGACGCGCTCGGCGTGCCGTATACGTTCTGGGGCCTCGGCGGCTTCGCCAGCTACCCGCATGCGCCGGGCAATCACAGCGCAGCGTTCGCGCCCGACCTCCAGCCGACACTCGACCGCGGCGCCGAAGCGATGGTAACGGCTGCGAGCGCGTGGCTCATCAACAAGAACGGCGACTAAGGTGGCAAACATGGCTAACAACGAAGGTTTGCAATCAACACACGAGTGGCTCGAAGAGGTCTCCCGTACGCTCGGCGTTTCCCCGGATCTCACGCGCTCGCTGGTCGGCGACATTCTGAAGATGACAGCGGACGTCGCGCACAACGGCCCGTCGCGCCCGGCGGCTCCAACGACGGCGTTCGTCGTAGGCGTCGCAACCGGTGCGGCGCTCCAGGGCGATACTGATGCGGACTCAGCAACGACGCGCGCGGCGCTTGCCAAGGTAGCGAAGCTCCTGGAAACGTATGAGCAGGATTAATCGACGCTTCGCCGTCACGAAAGTCACCCGCACCGACAGCGGTTTCGCGCGCGATACTCGCGCCGATACCGTCACCGTGGAAGAGCCGCTGGCGATCCGCGCCACCGGCGACACGTTGACCACCACGATGCGGACCCCCGGCCACGACATCGAGCTGGCACACGGCTGGATGTTCGCGGAGGGACTGATCAGCAGCGCAGAGGACGTTCGTTCCGCGCGCTACTGCGCGGGTGCGGTCGGGCCGAACGGCGAAAACACGTACAACACGCTCGACATCGGCCTCGGGCCCGCGGCCTCCCCCGCTGCACCGCAGTTCATTCGCCTGACCACTACCACGAGCGCATGCGGAGTGTGCGGCACGCAGTCGATCGACGACATCATGGGCAAGGTGCCCGCGCCAATCACTCCCGTCCGCTTGGACCCGGACCTGGTGATGCGATTACCCGGCGCCCTTGCAACCGGCCAAAAGCAGTTCCGTAAGACAGGCGGCATCCACGCGGCCGGTGCGTTTACCTTTGACGGCGAACCTGTAGTAATCCGCGAGGACATCGGTCGACACAACGCGACCGACAAAGTCATTGGCCACCTACTACTCGAAGGTCTCCTGCCAGCCAGCGACCTGATCCTGGTTGTCAGCTCCCGCGCGTCATTCGAGCTTGTGCAAAAGGCCGCGATGGCGGGCTTCCCGGCAATGGTTGCGGTCTCTGCGGCATCCTCCCTTGCCGTCGAACTGGCCCGCGAAACAAAAATGGCGCTCGCCGGCTTTGTGCGCGGCGAGCGCTTCAATCTGTACTCCGGGGAGCTCAGCGACTAGTCCTTGTACACCGTCTTCGTCTTGTTCAACCAAGCGTAGACACCGCCGATGCACAGGCCACCGCCGATGAAGTTGCCGATCCACACAGCAACCCAGTTGCTCAGGATTGCAGCGGCGGTGAATCCCTCAGGTGGCGTGCTGGACAGGAACGCCAGGGAGAACAGCGAGAAGTTCGCAATAACGTGCTCGAGGCCCAGGCCAACGAAGATAGCGATCAGTGGCAGGATCACGACGAACTTGGAGATGAACTCCTTCGCCAGCAGCGCACCAACAATCGCCATGTTGACAATGAAGTTCGCGAAGATCGCCTCAAGCAGCGCGCCGAAGAACGGCTTCGCCAACTTGCCCTCAACCAGAGTGACAATCAGGTGGCTATTATCCATCGAGCCGAACTTGGCCGACTGGCTCATCACAGCCGCGAAAATGATCGCACCGATCAGGTTCGCCACCGTCACCACAACGACGAGCCAAATACCCTTGCCCCAGCTGAACACCTTGTCTGTCGCCGCCCAGGACGCAAACATCATGTCGCCCGTTGCAAGCTCCGCGTTCAGGATGACGATCGCGAACAGGCCAAGCCCGAACAGCAAGGCGAACACAACCGAGCCGAGCCCCGGCGCATATTCATTGACCGCATTTCCCGCCACCGCGGCGAACGCCGTACCGGCGGTCAGGTAAATGCCGGCGAGAATCGCGCGGACGAAAAACCGTGGCATCTCATTATCGAGAAGCTGCTCTTTCTTTTTGGCCCCAGCGTGGACCATTTCTTGCAAAGCCATCGTGGCCTCCTCAAATTCACCTGAGAGATTGTTGCAAGGAGTCAGTCTATCGAACGTTTCCCAAAAACAGTACATGCGTACTATTCGGGTGTGCTCTGCAGGTTCCCCCAAAAGACGTACACCCCCGCAACCCGGTTGGGTCGCAGGGGTGTTCGTCGAAAAGCAGTGACGCGTTATGCGCGCTGCATCTTGCCATCCTTGTCAGCGAACGGGAAGCCGAGGTGGCGCAGGAGTGCGCGGCCCTCGTCGTCGTTCGTTGCGGTGGTGACGACAGTGATGTCCATACCGCGGACGCGATCGATCTTGTCGATGTCGATTTCGTAGAACATCGTCTGTTCGGTCAGGCCGAAGGTGTAGTTGCCTGCACCGTCGAACTGCTTGTCGCTGAGGCCACGGAAGTCACGAATACGTGGCAGAGCAACCGTCAGCAGGCGGTCCAGGAACTCCCACATGCGGTCGCCGCGGAGGGTGACCTTCGCGCCGATCGGCATGCCTTCACGGAGCTTGAAGTTAGCGATGGACTTCTTCGCGCGGCGAAGCTGTGGCTTCTGGCCGGTGATCGCGGCGAGGTCCTCGAGTGCGCCGTTGATGACCTTGGAGTCACGTGCAGCGTCGCCGACACCCATGTTGACAACAATCTTGGTCAGACCTGGGATCTGCATGACGTTGTCGTACTTGAACTCATCGTTGAGCTTGGTACGGATGTCCTCTTTGTACTGGGTCTTCAGACGAGGGGTGTAGTTCTCAGCCATGCTTAGATGTCCTTCCCGTTCGACTTTGCAACGCGGACCTTCTTGCCGTTTTCGTCGAAACGGTAGCCCACGCGCGTCGGCTTGCCGTCGGAATCCAGGACCATCACGTTGGAGACGTGGATCGGAGCTTCCTGGGTGACAATGCCGCCGGACTCTGCGCCGCGCTCGTTGTAGGAGTTCGCGACGTGCTTCTTCATGCGGTTCACGCCTTCAACGAGAACGCGCTGACGCTTCGGGTATGCCTCAATAACCTTGCCCTGCGCGCCCTTATCCTTGCCAGAGATGACCTGGACCATATCGCCCTTTTTGATTTTCATCCCTAGATCACCTCCGGTGCGAGAGAAACGATCTTCATGAACTTCTTGTCGCGCAGCTCGCGAGCAACTGGGCCGAAGATACGGGTGCCGCGTGGCTCGGTGTCGTTCTTGATCAGCACTGCAGCGTTCTCGTCGAACGCGATGTAGGAGCCGTCCGGACGACGAGTCTCCTTCTTCGCGCGAACGATGACAGCCTTAACGACTTCGCCTTCCTTAACGTTGCCGCCTGGGGCAGCTTCCTTCACAGTGGCGACGATCGTATCGCCGATGCCGGCGAAGCGCCGAACGGATCCGCCGAGGACACGGATGCACAGGATTTCACGTGCACCGGTGTTGTCGGCGACCTTCAGGCGCGATTCCTTCTGAATCACTATTGGTCTCCTGACCTGGGTCGATGTGCGTTAGATTTCCGTCCTATACGCACGTGGTCAATGTCTTCGATGTCTTTTCGCTTGTCGACGGCACCTTCGGTACCGCAGGCGTACATGCTCAGCTCGGAAACGCGCAGAACAAACACGCAGCAAAGGACAACTGGAACATTAAAGCACGGAACATGCGCGCCCGCAAACCATGACTTTTGGTTGTGTGGATTCGTGCCCGGTTCTGACCTTTGGTATGGTCATACCTATGAACTTCGATGGCACACTTGCGGATTCAATCGGCTTCAAGTCGTACCTCTACACCTACGAACTCCCCAAGTTCGCGGTACGCTCCATGCTCGCCGGCATGTTTTTGACGATCATGACGGCATTCGCCACCGTCGCCTCCACCCAAGTAGAAAGCAGCGCCCCCGGCTACGGCCGCTTCGTGTTCGCAGCTATCTTCTGCCTCTCGCTGTACGTCATCGTTGTCCTGGGGGCGGAACTCGCAACCGGCAACATGATGTTCATGACCTACGGCAGCGCCTCCGGACGCCTCCCCTGGCTCAAGGGCTTCCTGATGGTCTCCACCTGCACCATCTTCAACCTGCTCGGCGTCCTCATCACCGCGGTATTCCTGGTCCACGCCACGGCGTTCCAGCCGATCGGGATGGACAGCTTCCTCGCCGCGACCGTTGAGACCAAGCTCGCGAAGCCGGACAGCTTGCTGTTCATGGAAGGCATTTTCGCCAACATCGTGGTCAACATCGGCGTGCTGCTCGCCATCCAGGCTGGCAAGGACTTCACCGCGAAGTTCCTCGCCATCATGCTGATCGTTCCCGCATTCGCCGCAATGGGGTACGAGCACTCCATCGCCAGCTTCGTCGTCTTCTCCCTGGCGGGCTACGGCATCGGCGCCGAGCACTTCGCCGGGTTCACACTGACGAATGGCCTGATGAACTGGCTCATCGTGTGGGTCGGCAACTACATCGGTGGTGGCCTCATCATGGGCGGCGTCTATGCTTGGCTAAACAAGGGCGGCACCCCGGCAACCCCGCTGGCGACACGCCGCTAACCCCCAAGCAGAAAGAAAACGCCCCGTTCCCGCGAAGGGAAGGGGGCGTTCGTTATTGCTCGGTGAGCACTTAGCTCGAAGCAGCGATGCCCACGCCGGTTGCCGCAGCAATGATCGACAGGATGACCACAACGGCCATGTTGACGACACCGATGGACGAAAGCACAGCCGGAACCAGCAGCAGGTTCGGACCCTGCGGGCCAGCGAAGTTGCGCAGCTCGTTCATGACGTTGTTCAGCGGCTCTGGGTACTGTGCAGCACTTGCATCGGTAGCAACAACGCCGGACAGGACAGCAACAGAAGCGGCAACTGCAATTGCGTTACGAAGTTTCATTCTTACGTTCTCTCTCTATGGTCTCGGGTGAATGGGTGGGATTTAGACGCGCTGCGAAGACGTCGCGATGTTCGTCAGGAAGCCCAAAGAGGACAGCAGTGCAGGCACGAGGATCAGGTTCTGTGCCTGGTAGCCACCGAGGCGCTTCAGCTCGTGCAGGACACCTGCCAGCGGTTCTGGCGCTGGCTGTGCTGCCTGTGCGACCGGTGCGCCCACTGCAAGAGCGGAAGCCACGAGGCCTGCGGCGAGAATGCGACGAAGTTTCATAGTTTTCCTCCTGTGATGTCCGCTAGACCCTTGTGAGCTAGCGCGCTGAACAAGACACCAACAGATTAACAGACCAATTTAAGGTTGTTGCCAGTTTTCTAAAAAACTTTTATTTTGCTTCTTCAGCTATCTTTTTCGGCTCGACGAAGAAGAGGGCATCGCCAAACTTCGTGTCTGCAGGAAGGCTTCTCGACGCCCCAATCTCCCCTACCCGCTTCGTATTCGAGACAACGACCGGAGTCGTCACTTCGTATCCTGCGTCGCGGATGGCATCGATATCGAACGTCGCGAGGAGCTGGCCTGCTTCTACGACGTCACCTTTCTTCACGTGTGCAGTGAAGTGCTCGCCCTTGAGGTTCACGGTGTCGAAGCCGATGTGCATGAGAATGTCCACGTTCTTGCCATCGGTCCCCTTGGCGCGGATTGCGTAGGCGTGGCCGGACGGGAACGTGACCGCAACCGTACCGGCGACGGGTGCGCGCAGCTCCCCAACCGTCGGCACGATTGCCACGCCGTTCCCCAGCTTGCCCTGGGCAAACATCGGGTCACTGACCGTCGCAAGCGGCACGGCGTTGCCCTCGAGAGGCGCCACGACGTGGAGCGCCTCGTCGGACGCCTCGAGCAGCGCTTGCTCGGCAGCGGCATCGGCGGCTGGATCCTCGGTTGCGTCCGGATCGATGCTGCCATGCTTGCCCACCAGGTAGCGCCCGTACCCGTAGGCCGCCACGAAGGCGATCACGAACGTAATGACGCCGAGGATCAGGAAGGTCACCATGTCATTCGCGCGGATGGAGACCACGCCGATAAAGCCCGCCGCACCAAGCGCAACTGCCTTGACATCAAAGATCGCAATCAGCATTGCACCAATACCGGCCGCGCCGAGGCCGATAAAGAAGGGCCAGCGGAGGCGCAGGTTGACGCCGAAGATGGCGGGTTCCGTGATACCAAATACGGCCGAGATGCCCGAGGAACCAGCTAGACCTTTGAGCTTTGCGTTGCGCGCCAGGAAGTACACGGCAAGGGCCACTGCGCCTTGCGCGATGTTCGCCATGGAGGCCGTCGGGAAGATGAAGGAGCCGCCCTGATTAAACAGCTCGAGCTCGATTGGCGGGAAGGACTGGTGCAGGCCAGTGATCACGATCGGCGAGTACACCAGACCGAAGAGCAGGCCACCGATTGGGCCACCGAAGTCGTACAGGCTGGAGAGGCCGACAATCAGCAGGTCACCGAGCCAGCGGACAAACGGGCCGACGGCGATGAAGGTAATGAAGCCCGTAATCAGCAGGGTTGCCAGCGGAGTAATCAGGAAGTCCGCCGTACCCTTCAGACGCTTGTGGAACCACTTCTCGATCGTTGCCAAGATCCACGCGACCGCCAGCACCGGCAGCACCGCACCCTGGTAACCCGCCTGCGCGACAGGCAGGCCGAACAGGTCCCAGAACGGCATCGTGCCGTCGGCTACGGAGTTCGCCACGTCGTAGCCGTTGACCAACGCCGGGTGCACCATCGCCATGCCCATGCCGGCGCCGAGGTATTCGTTGCCACCGAAGCGCTTCGTCGCGGAGTACCCCACCAGCACCGGCAGGAACGCGAACGGTGCGGAGGCCAGCACATTGATGATCTCCGTCAGACCCTGGATCTGCGGGAACATCCCCACCAGGGAGTTCTCCCCGAACAACCCCTCGGCGGTCAGGACGTTGTTGAGCGCCATGAGCAGACCGCCGCCAACCAGGATTGGGATCAGCGGCACGAAGATGTCAGAAAAGACCTTAATGAAGCGCGTAAACCAGTTGCCCTGGTTCGCCGCTACTTCCTTCAGGTCTTCCGTGGAGACAGCAATGCTCTTGCTGGTCATGCCGTTGAGCTGATCAAAGACAATGTCCACGTCACCGGGGCCGACGATGATCTGGAACATGCCGCCGGTTGCGAACGTGCCCTTCAAATCAGGGTCGTTCTCCAGCGTATCCTGCGCAACCTTGTCGACGTCCTTAAGCACGAAACGCAGTCGCGTCGCGCAGTGGGCGACGCCAACGATGTTTTCCTCGCCCCCTACCCCGGCGAGGACCCGCCGGGCTACTTCTTTGTGGTCCATGTGGGAATCCTTTCTCTTCCCACACAGTCAAACATCTATACGGGCATAAATCAGCTTACTTGCGTCCGATTACCCCCGGTTGTGGCCGATTTCACGTACTTCCACAGCGACCCATGGGGCTCCCTCAGTACCGAAGACCGCCGAGGAGAACGCCACTTCCCCGTCTCCGGCAACAACTTCGAGCGCCGCCCCGTCAGCGCACACCACGAGTTCGCCCTGCGCGCACTCGGCGCGGCGCTCGTCACCGCCGACCGTCACGCTCAGCGTTCCACGCCCGGCCTCGCCAGGCCGCCACGCCACGTGAGCACCAACGCCACCGGCATCGTCGACCAGGTCGGCCTCCCACGGCTGTCCCCTGAGAACTTCGCGGTGCACGACCATCCCCGCGGGATCGGTTGGGAGAAGGAGTTCGGTGCGAAGCTGGCCGTCGACAAGTTGGAGCCTGCGAGGCAGCGTCAGCTGATGCACCCAGCCCTCTGCCTGAAGCGTTGGGGTGTCATCGCGGGCAGGCAGTCCCATCCAACCGAGCAACAGCGCATCGCCATCGTCCTCGGCGACCATCTGCGGCGCGTAAAACTGATGCCCAAAGTCCAACGCCCGGAACTGCGACTCCACGCGAAACCACAGGCCATCAAGCGAACCGACGACGTAGCCGCACTCGTCCGAGCCCGGGTACTGCGGGCACAGCACGAGTACCTCGCGCCACTGCCCCGTCGCGTGGTCACGCATCCGCAGCAGGTTCGGGCACTCCCACATGTAGGCGGCCTCAACGCGCGGGTCCAGCCCCTCGAACTGCAGCGCGCCAGCAAACGACCAGTTCAGCAGGTCCGGTGACTCGTAGAGCACCACCGCGCCGCGCTCCTCCTCACGCTGCGCGCCGAGCACCATGCGCCAGGAGCCGTCCTCATTCTGAGTGACGTGCGGGTCCCGGTAGTGGGCGGTAAAGCCGAGGGCTGGGCCGTCAATGAGCGGATTCTCCGGTGCACGGTGGTACACACCGCCCATCGGGCCCTCCAAGTCCTCAACGCGGACCAGGTTCTGCGTGGTCAGGCGGCACCCATCCTCCTTCACGTTGCCGGTGTAAAACAGCATGACCTCACCGTCGTGGACCACGGAGGACCCGGAGTAGCACCCGTGCGTGTCGTACGGGAAGTCCGGATACAGCGCGTCCGGAAGGTGGCGCCACTGGCCCAGGCCCTCCTCACCCCCAATTGTGGTGACGGCGTGGCCCCAACCGGTGCGCTTCGCAGCGTGCGGAAAGCACGGATCATGCTGGTAAAACACGTGGAGTTGGTCGCCGATGAGCGTGACGCCGTTCGGGTCGTTGAGGCGCCCTTGCGGCGGGGACAGGTGAAATGTTGGCCGGTACGTCATGCGACTTAGTCTACGGTGGAACCATGATCACTGTGTACGGCGAAGCCCTCGTTGACCTTGTCCCCCAGGACCGTTCCCCGCTCGCGCCGCTGGTGCCCGCGCTCGGTGGCGGCCCGTTCAATGTGGCCCGAGCTCTGGGCCGACTCGGCGCAGACGTCTCCTTCCAGTCACGGTTGTCTCGCGACAACTTCGGGGAGGCACTCGCCCAATCGCTTCTCGACGCCCACGTGGACCTCACCAACTGCGGCCGCGGCGACGAGCCCACTACCCTGGCCGTCACCGCGCTGGCGGAGAACGGCTCGGCGACCTACACCTTCTACGTTGACGGCACCGCCGACCGCTTTGCACAGCCAGTCCCGGTGCAGGAGGGCTACGCGGTGTTCGGGACCCTGTCCCTGGCGCTAGAGCCCGCGTCGCTGCGCTACGCGGAGGCCGCCTCTGAGTCGGCGAAGCACGGCGCAATCGTCTGCCTGGACCCGAATATCCGCCCGGCGTTCGCTTCCGAGAAACACCGCCTGTTCCTGCGGGGGCTGCTCGATTCCGTAACGGTGCTCAAACTCTCCGACGAGGAAGTCGAGTTCCTCGGTGACACCTCCCACGTGCCAGTCGTGGTGACCACGCTCGGCGCCGACGGCCTGCGGGTACGCGCGCCGTTCGGCACGGTCACGGTCCCGTCACCGAAGGTCACGGTCGCGGACACGATCGGCGCCGGCGACACGGTGATGGCGGCGCTGGTCCACCAGTTCGACGCCCGCGGCCTGGACCGCGACGGCCTGCTCGCCCTCGGCGAGGAGGAATGGTGCGACATCCTCACGTTCGCCACCCGCGCGGCCGCGATCACGGTGTCGCGCACCGGCGCAGACACCCCCTTCGCCCACGAGCTGGATTAGGAAGCCGCGTTCGCTGGCTCCCACCCAAGCGCCGGCGCGACGTGCTCGGCGAACCCGCGCAGGATCTGCATGCACACGTCCACCCCGGCCTGGTTCGGAACGGTGAGCATCAGCGTGTCCGCGGCCTGGATTGCTGGGTCATTACCGAGCTCCTCGATAAGCTGATCGGCCTCTGCGGCGTACGTCTTGCCGAACGTGGTGTACACACCACGCTCAATCTGACCGATCTGTTCCTCGGTATCCAGCAGTCCGAAGAGCCGCTCGGTGTCCTCGTCCACGATCGGAAAGATAGAACGAGAAACAGAAACGCGCGGCTCCCAGTCGTGGCCCGCGGCCGCCCACGCCTTCCGGTAGTGCTGAATCTGTTCCGCCTGCAGCTCGCCGAGGCTGCGGCCGTCGGCTTCCGAAATCAGCGTGGAGCTCATCAGGTTCACGCCGTCGCGGGCAGCCTGCTCGGCGCTGGCGAAGGTACCTGCGCCCCACCACACCCGGCGCGCCGCCCCCTCGGAGTGTGGCAACACCGCAAGCGGGCTGGCAGGCGGGTACATCTGCGGGTACTGCTCCTCAAGGGATGCGGCGAGCGCCATCGGGTCCCCGCGCAGCGCGGAAATGAAACGCTGGAAATGTGCACGCGCCAGGTCAGAACCGTTCGCGGCCTCTGACTCGTAGCCGAAAGCGCGCCACCCTCTATCGGCAGGCTCCGGTGACCCGCGGGAGACGCCGAAGGCGAGGCGGCCGTCGCTTAGCAAATCGAGCGCGGCGACGTCCTCCGCGAGCTGCAGCGGGTTGGCGTAGCGCATATCGACGACGCCGGTGCCCACCTCAATGTGCTTCGTCGCCGACGCCATCGCGCCAAGCAGGGCAATCGGAGACGCGAACTGCGGCGCGAAGTGGTGCACTCGCACGTAGGCGCCGTTGACACCAATCGCGTCCGCCTGGCGCGCGAGCTCCACGGTGTCCTGTAGCGCCTCGCGCGCGGTCATCCCCTGGCGCCCGGGTGGTGCGTGGTGGCCGAATGAAAGGAACCCAAACTTCTTCATGCGGCCACTCTAGCGCGCTACTCCACCGTGACGGACTTCGCCAGGTTGCGCGGCTGGTCCACGTTCAAGCCACGTGCTTGCGCAACGGTGCAGGCGAAGATCTGCAGCGGGATCGTCGACAAGAGGGGCTGCATGAGGCCGGCCGACTGCGGGATGCGGATCACGTGGTTGGCGAAGCGGTTCACGTCTTCGTCGCCCTCTTCCGCGATCACGATGGTGACGGCGCCACGCGCGCGGACTTCCTGGATGTTGGAGACAACCTTGGCGTGCAGGTTGTGGCGCGAACGCTTCGACGGCACGATGACGAACACCGGCTGCCCTTCCTCAACCAGCGCGATCGGGCCGTGCTTGAGCTCGCCTGCGGCGAAGCCCTCTGAGTGCAGGTAGGCGACCTCCTTGAGCTTCAGTGCGCCCTCGAGCGCGACTGGGAAGCCGACGTGGCGGCCGAGGAAGAGTACCGACTTCGCGTCGGCGAGCTCGCGGCCAAGTTCCTGGATTTCTGCTTCGTTGTCCAGGATCCACTGGATCTTCTCCGGCATCTCCTCCAGCTCAGCAATGATGGTCTGGATTTCGTCGGTGAACTTGTTGCCGCGGACCTGCGCCAGGTACAGCGCCAACAGGTAGGACGCCACGATCTGGGAGATGAACGCTTTCGTCGACGCCACTGCGATTTCTGGGCCAGCGTAGGTGTACAGGGATGCGTCGGCCTCACGCGGGATGGAGGAGCCGACCGTGTTGCAGATCGCGATGACCTTCGCGCCCTGCTCGCGCGCGTGGCGTACAGCCATGAGGGTGTCCATGGTCTCGCCGGACTGCGAAATTGCTACGACCAGGGTGTTCGGGGTGACGATCGGGTCGCGGTAGCGGAACTCGTGCGCCAGCTCGACCTCCGTCGGGATGCGGCACCAGTGCTCAATCGCGTACTTCGCCACGTGCCCCGCGTACGCAGCGGTACCGCAGGCCACGATGATGATCTTGTCGACGCTGCGCAGCACGGACTCGTCGATACGTAGTTCGTCGAGCGTGAGCTTGCCCTCGGCGTCGAAGCGGCCGTACAGCGTGTCGCGAACGGCGGCCGGTTGGTCGTGGATCTCCTTCGCCATGAAGGAATCAAACCCACCCTTTTCTGCGGCGGTGACGTCCCACTCGACGCGGAACGGGCTGCCCTCGGCGTGGTTGCCTTCGAAGTCAATGATGTCGTAGCTGTCGGCGGTCAGGGTAACGATCTGCCCGTTGTCCATCTCCACCGCGTCGCGGGTGAACTCGATGAAGCCGGAGACGTCAGAGCTGAGGAAGTTCTCACCCTCGCCCAGGCCGATCACCAGCGGTGAGTTCCAGCGCGCCGCAACGATACGGTCCGGGAATTCCTGCTCGATGGCCAGCAGCGTGAACGCGCCCTCGAGTCGCAGGGCGGTCAGGCGCATTGCCTCGGTGAGGTCCTTGTTCGCCTCAGTATTGAAGATGTCCAGCAGCAGCGTGGCTGCTACCTCGGTGTCAGTTTCGGAGCGGAACGTGTAGCCCTTCTCGCTCAGCTCGGCGCGGAGTGCCGCGAAGTTCTCGATGATGCCGTTGTGCACCACGGCCAGTGCGCCGTCGCCGACGACGTGGGGGTGGGCGTTGGCGTCGGTAGGCCCGCCGTGGGTTGCCCACCGGGTGTGCCCGATGCCCAGGTTGGAGGGCGCAAGCGGTGCCTCTGCGATGGCCTGCTCTAGGTCCGCGACCTTGCCTGCCTTCTTCCTGCACGCGATGGTGTCGCCCTGCATGACTGCTACCCCGGCCGAGTCATAACCGCGGTATTCGAGCCTGCGAAGCCCATCAATAATGACGGTGAGGGCGTCGTGCTCGCGTGCACGCTCGCCACCTATGTATCCAACGATTCCACACATGGGGCGAATTTTACACGCGGCGTAGTTCCTGAAAAAGTGACGCCGCCGAACCCTATCTCAGAGAGCCCGTGAGCTTGCTGTGAAACTCCGTGGTACTCGGGTTCATGCCGATGAAGCGCACGTGCTTGCCGCGCTCTTCGTATTTTTGTTCAATGCTGTCGAGCGCCGCGACCGTCGACGCGTCCCACACGTGCGCGCGGTGCAGGTCCACGACCACTTCGTCGGGGTCCTCCGAGTACATGAACAGAGTGGTCAGGTCGTTGGAGGAGGCAAACAGCAGCTGGCCGGACACCACGTAGTGGGCCACGCCGTCGACAACTTCGCGGGTCACTTCCACCAGGTGGGCGACGTTTCGCACAAAGATTACGGACGCCACAAGCACGCCAACCACGACGCCGATAGCCAGGTTGTTCGTCGCCAGCACCACCGCAACCGTGATCAGCATCGTGACGGTTTCCGAAGCCGGCAGCTTGCGCAGCGTGCTCGGCATCACCGAGTGCCAGTCGAACGTGCCCACCGACACCATCACCATCACGGCAACCAGCGCAGCCATCGGGATCATGGCGACGTACTCGCCGAACGCGAGCATCAGGATGAGCAGGAACGCGCCCGCCAGGAAGGTGGAAATACGGGTGCGAGCCCCGGAGACCTTCACGTTGATCATGGACTGGCCGATCATGGCGCAGCCACCCATCCCGCCGAACAGGCCGGTGACAATGTTCGCGACGCCCTGCCCCCAGCTCTCGCGGGTCTTGTTGGAATGCGTGTCCGTGACTTCATCGATCAGCTTCGCGGTCATCAGCGACTCCATCAGGCCGACGAGCGCCACGCCGAGCGAGTACGGTGCGATGATCCGAAGCGTCTCCCAGGTCAGCGGCACGTGTGGGATGAAGAATTCGGGCAGGCTGCTCGGCAGCTCGCCGCGGTCTCCGACCGTCGGCACGGGTGCCTTCGTAGCGACCGCGATGAGCGTGACCACCAGAATCGCAATGAGCGGCGCCGGAACCGCCTGCGTAAACTTCGGCATCACCACCATGATCACGATGGCCAGCGCCAGCAGCGGGTACACCGCCCAGTGAATGCCGATAATTTCGGGCAGCTGCGCCACAAAGATGAGAATCGCCAGCGCGTTGACGAAGCCGATCATCACGCTGCGCGGCAAGAACCGCATCAGCGTTGCGACGCCAGCTACCGCCAACACAATCTGGAACACCCCGGCGAGCATGATGGCCGCCACCATGTAGTCGTAGCCGTAATCCCTCACCAGTGGCGCGATTACCAGCGCCACCGCACCGGTGGCGGCCGCGATCATGGCGGGGCGCCCACCCGTAATCGCGATCACCATCGCCATGATGAAGGAGGAGTACAGCCCGATCTTCGGGTCCACTCCTGCGATGATGGAGAAGCTGATCGCCTCTGGGATCAGCGCCAGCGCCACAACCAGCCCGGCGAGGACCTCCTTCGTCAGGATGCGCGGTGTCTTCAGCGCTGTCGCCACTGATGGCTCGGGCTTGTACCGGCGCGTGTTTTCCGTGGTCAGCACGGTGGCTGCCATATGTGTCACTCCAAACGTTGTTGCTATTCGTAGCGCAGGGCTTCGATCGGGTTCATTCTCGATGCGCGGTTTGCCGGGTAGTAGCCGAAGAACAGGCCAATCAGCAGCGCGAATACCAGTGAGAGTAGCACTGCCGAGATCGGGGGGAACACGAAGGCGTTCAGCAGCAGCGCGCCCAGCATGCCGAAGCCCGCGCCCACGACCACGCCGAAGAGCCCGCCGATGAGGCAGACGATCATCGCCTCGGTGACAAACTGCGTGCGGATCATCCGACGCGTCGCGCCCAGCGCCATGCGCACACCGATCTCACGGGTGCGCTCCGTCACGGTAATCAACATGATGTTCATCACGCCGATACCGCCGACGAGTAGCGAGATCCCGCCGATTGCGGAGACCACCACGCTCATCATGGTCAACGTCTGGTTGAGCTGATCGATGTCACGCTTCATGTCGGCCACTTTCCCCTTGTAATCGGGGTCGTCCTCATAGGCGCGGTCCGCCCACGCCTGGACGTCCTTGGCCACTTGATCGGTGTCGGCGCCGTCCGCGGCGCGCACGCTCACGTTGTCCACGCCAGGCACCGGCGTGCGCATCATGTCCGGCTGCACCGTGTACGGCACCGCCATCATCGACTGCGAAAAGTCCCCGACCAGCACTCCCTGCTTCTCAAAGTGCCCGTACGCGCCGACCACCTGCACCGAAGCGTACTGCCCGCCGATGTCCAGCTCGACTTCCTGCCCGATCGCCGAATCAGGGTCGTTATTGAACAGCTGCTCCACAACCTCCGGCGAGACCACCGCCACGGCGCGGTTCGCCTCAATGTCGTCTTGGGTCAGAAATCGCCCGGCGGTCAGCGGCAGGTTCTGCATCTCCAGCTGGTCAGCGTTGACAAAACTCACCATCGTGGTGCCGTGCGCCAGCCCGCGTGTCGCCTGAGCTGTCGAGCTATCCAACTCAAACGCGATACCCTTCGCCCGCGTCCCGAGTTCGGCGCGCAGGTCCTCGATCATGTCGGGGGTGAGCTTCGAGGCGTCGTCAATTTCTTGGAACATGTAGCGGGCGGCCTCGCTGTCATCCTCCTGGCGGGGCTTGACTTCGAGGTGGACGTCGTGAATGCCGAACTGCTCCAGGCTGTCCAGCGTCTGCTTCTGCATCGCCTTACCCAGCGTCATAATCGCAATCACCGAGGCGATGCCAATGATCACCCCGAGCAGCGTCAGCGCCGAGCGCATCTTGTTCGCCCGCAGGCTCACCGTAGCGAGTCTGACAGATTCGCGCGGGTTCACTCCTGCTCCTCAACCAAGGTCACGGTGGCACCGACGCGTTCGCGATACTCGGCAGGCTTGTTCAGCACCCGCGTCCCCTTCTCGACGCCCTCTACGACCACATCCGAATCCGACACCAGCCCAACCTTGACAGGCGTCTTCACTACCTCGAACTTGTCCCCGTCATCCTTCGGGCGCAGCGCGTACACCGAGTAGCTACCGTTCTCATCGACGACGGCCTCCCGCGGCACAGCGAGCGCGTCCTTCGCGGACTCCGTGGTGATCTGCGCCTTGGCCGTGCCGCCGATCTTGAGGCCCTCGGTATCACCCAGAACCTCGATCTCCACGGGGAACTCCGGGCGCGCCGCCTGCGCCGACGCCCCATCCGCCGCGGGCTGCGTTTCCGCAACCGATGAAACATCCAGCACACGGCCCTTAAACTTCTTCGCGCCGGTGCCAGGCGTGGTGAACGAGACGGCGTCGCCCGGCTTCATCTTCGCCGAGTCCAGCTCCTTGACGCTCGCGCGCAGCACCAGCCGGTTCGGGTCCGCCACAGAGAGCAGATAGCCCGTCGGCGTCTGCCCCTGCTTCACCGCGACCTCCGCGACCACACCCGCGATCGGGGCTCGCACCTGGCCCGACGCCACGTCGACCTCAAGCTGCGCGATTGACTGGCCCGCCGCGGCCTGCGCCGCCTGCACCCCACGCTGTGCCTGCTGCACCGCTGCCGCCTGGGAGTCGAGCTGCTGCTGGGCCGCAAGCTTTGCTACCTCGAGCCCGACCGCTGCCTCCGCCTTCGCATCAAATGCCTGGGCAACTGCGCGCTGCTTCGCCGCAAGATCCGCGTCGGTGTCGTTGAGGGCAGCGTCGTACGCTTTTTGCGCCGCAGAAAGGTTGTGCTTCGCGCCGCGGTAGCGTTCGTCGGCCTCCAGTTTGCTCAGCAACGGCTGCACAGCATCGTCTTGCGCCATCCCGGATTGGAAGATGCCGTGGTTGCCACGCACAGACTCCAGGGCCGCCGTCAGCGCGTCACGACGCGCCGAGTCCACGCCCTGCGCCTGCGTAAGCAGCGTGCTGTCCAGGCCCGCAGCGACTGCTTTCTTTCGCTGCTCGAAAACTGCGGTAGCCTCCTGCAACTGGCCATCAGCCTGGCGAAGCGCCGCCTCCGCCTGCGTCACCTGCGGGTTCAGGCCACGCTGCATCGCGTCGCTCGACTGCCGGTAAGCCTGCTGGGCCTGCTCAAGCTGATTCTGCGCCGCGACATCCGCCGAAATCTGCTGCGCGCGCTGCGCATCAATCTCACGCTGGACCCCCGACGTATCCAGGACCGCGACGACCTGGCCCGCCTCGACACGCTGTCCCACCTTCACGTTCAGGGCTGTGACCGGGCCGGTCAGGTGCGTCGTCAACGCGGTCACCGTGGCAGCCTCCACCGTCGCGGTGACCGGCACTTTGGCAGCAACATCACGAGGAGCGAGCTCTGTCGTATCAGCTGCCATGACCGGCTGACCGCCCCCAAACCCGCAGGCGGCGGTAGAGGCAAGAATACAAAGCCCGAGCCCAACGGTTGCGAGGGCTCGGGAAACGACACGGTTCGTTCGGCGCAGTCCTTTATTCACAGCGCTAAGGATAGCCGAAGTTTCACATCAATCAGAAGTTTTACGGATATAAAACTCCGGGTGATCCGCGCGCAGCAACGTGTTGCCGGTCAGGCCGCACCAGGCACGAATATCGATATCGATCGCCTCGTTCGTGGACCGCAAGTGCAGCACTTCCCCATCCTTGATCTGGTCGCGGAACAAGAGGAAGAGGCGCACCAGGACATCACCGCACGCGATGTCCTGGGCGTCCCAGTAGTGATCCTCATGCATTGCGGCGCGCCATCACATTGTCGCGGGCCTGCACAATGAGCGCGAGTTGCTGCTCAGCCAAGTTCGCGGCCACGATCGGGTTATCCGCAAACGTTGCAAAACCGCAGTCCGTGGAGAAGACCACCCGGTCAGCTCCGAACGTGTCCAGGGCGCGCTCGATGCGCTCCTCCACTGCTTCGACCGGCTCCAGCTCCTGGAGTTTTTGGTTCAGCACGCCAACGCAGATGCGCTGGTCGTCGCGGATTCCCTCGAGGGCTCGGATATCGCCGGCGCGAGGCGTCGCCAACTCCATGGACAACATACCCACGTTCAGCGAGGCGAAAAGCTCAACAAACGGAGCGTAATCGCCCGTCAGCGCCGCCGACTCGTCCGTGGTCCAGTTGCCGCGGCACACGTGCAGCGCCAACCTGTCCTTCGGCAGCCCTTCTGTGAGCTCGTCGAGCAGGGACTTCGCGAACTCCAGCTCCTCATCCACCGTGCCCTCCAGGCCGTCGAGCGCGCCACACATAAACGTGCGGCCGCCCCCGCCTGCCTGCCCGTACACGACTTCAGTAAGCACCGGCTCATCGATCTGCACCAGCGACGTTCCCTTCGCCAGCAATTCGTGGAGCTCCTCGCGTAGCACGCGGACGATATCCTTCGACATCTCCTCGCGGTTCTCGTACGCGCGGTCGGAGACACACTCCATCCACATCGTGCGTGTGAGCAGATACGGCCCTGGCAGGCACACCTTCACCGGGCGGTCGGTGAGCTGCTGCACAAACTCAACCTCGTGCGCAACCAGCGGCTTATCGCGACCAAGCGGGCCAAAGACCGCCGGGTGGCGCACCTCGCCCGCCGGGACGTCCAACGCGCGAAGCTCGCGCTCGAACTCCTCCGGGTCATCCACGTACGGCAGCAGGTCCGTAATCGGGATGAGCTGGCAGTTCTGCAGACGCCCCGCGACGAAGCTCGAGTAGTTGTCGCGTCGCATTTCACCATCCGTGACGACGTCCACTCCGGCCCGCTCCTGCGCCGCAAGCACAAGGCGCACTGCGTCGTCGGCTGTGGCCTGGAACGTGCCCTCATCCATCCGCTCTTCGAGGTGGCGGTGCAGCGCATCCAACAACCACGGAGACCGCGGCCAAGAGCCCATCGTCAGCACAGATCCGGCCGGAATCTCCGGCGCGGGAGCTGGCTCAGGCAGTTCCTTGGCGATCGTCGGCTCCACGACCTCCTGCGTCACCGGCATCTGCGGGCGCTTGCGCGGCCCCTTCTTCTTTTTCGGGCGCACAGCCTCGGGAGCAGCCGGGATATCAGCAACCTCCACGGGCTTCGTGAACGCCCCCTTCGACACAAGGAAGCGCCACCGCTTGTGCTCTGGCTCCTCAACCACGTTGACCAGGTCGTTGCCAGTCAAGTTACACCAGGAAGGCAGGTCCACCTTGACTGTGGGGTCGTAGGAGATGATCTCCAGCAGCTGGCCAGACTCGAGCGGATCGATGTTCTTTCGGATCAATAACAGCAACCCGTTACCGCAGTCCAGATCGCCACCGTCGAAGCTGGCGTCTGGAGCGTACGGGTGCACATTCTCTTGCTGAGCCATCGCTGCCCTAGTAGGAAACGCTTGGGGTGCCGTCCGCCAGGAACTCAACCAGCTTTGCGCCGCCGACGATGGTGGCGCCGTCGATAAGATCCTCTTCCCCGAAGCCACGCTTCTTCGCACAAGGCGCACACACGTACAGCTTGCCCTCTGCCGCGACAAAGTTCTCGATGAGTTCCTTGATCGGCGCGAATCCCTCCTCATGAATGTCGTCTGCGTAGCCCTTCACAGCGAGGCGAGCGCCCTCGGAGGACAGGAACACCATCGTGTCCTGCGCGGAACCAACAGCAGCATTGGCGACGACGAAGCCGAGCGTCGCCAGGTCCTCATTATCCTTCGCGTGTGCAACGGTGACGCAAAACTTACCAGTACCCATCATGGACTCCTTCAAATTGGTTGTATCGAACACCAGAAAGTGTACCGAAACGCAAAAAAGCACCACCCCCTCGCAGCGAAACTTGGGGGTGGTGCTCTGTTGTCCTTGAGTCGGACGCCTCTACCGGATGGGTTTAGCGTGCCTTCTCAATGATCTCCACGAGACGGAAGTGCTTGTCCTTGGACAGCGGACGCGTCTCCTGGATGCGGACGAGGTCGCCAACACCGGCGGTGTTCTCCTCGTCGTGTGCCTTCACACGCTTGGTGGTACGGACGATCTTGCCGTACAGCGCGTGGGACTTGCGGTCCTCGACCTCGACAACGATGGTCTTGTCCATCTTGTCGGAGACGACGTAGCCGCGGCGGTTCTTCTGAACACGCTTCTCGTTGGTCTGTTCGTTCACGTTTGCCTCACTCATGATTAAGCCTCAGCTCCCGGAACAACGGACAGGCCGAGCTCGCGCTCGCGCAGCACGGTGTAGATACGTGCAATGTCGCGCTTCACGGTGGAGATGCGGCGGTTGTTGGTCAGCTGGCCGGTAGCAAGCTGGAAGCGCAGGTTAAACAGCTCTTCCTTTGCCTCGGACAGACGAGCGCGCAGCTCTTCGTCGTTGAGCTCGCGGAACTCGGATGCGGGGGTACCGTTTGCCATTAGAACTGGTCCTCCTTCTTGATGATGCGAACCTTGCAAGGCAGCTTCGCGCCTGCGCGGCGCAGTGCCTCGATAGCGGTTGCGTCGTTCGGGTAGGACATCTCAAAGAGAATACGTCCCGGCTTTACGTTAGCGACCCACTTCTCGACAGGGCCCTTACCGGAACCCATACGAACACCGAGAGGCTTCTGCGTCAACGGACGGTCCGGGAAGATGTTGATCCAGACCTTGCCACCACGCTTGACGTGGCGGTTGATCGCAATACGAGCCGCCTCAATCTGACGGTTGGTGATGTACGCCGGCTCGAGAGCCTGCAGAGCGTAATCACCGAAGTTGATCGTGTTGCCACCCTTGGACACGCCAGAACGAGTCGGGCGGTGCTGGCGGCGGTACTTCACACGCTTAGGAATAAGCATTGATTAGCCCTCCTGCTTCTGCTCTGCACGCTGGCGGCGCTGGCCACCACGGCGTGGGCGGCGATCGCCACGGCCACGACGCTCGTTCGACGGAGCGTTGAGCTCGGACTCGCGCACGCCACCGACGACGTCGCCCTTGTAGATCCAAACCTTGACGCCGATGACGCCGAAGGTCGTGTGTGCTTCTGCGATGCCGTAGTCGATCTCAGCACGAAGGGTGTGCAGTGGCACACGGCCTTCGTGGTAGCGCTCGACGCGGGACATCTCAGCGCCGCCGAGACGACCCGAGGTCATGACCTTGATGCCCTTGACCTGTGGGTTACGCATAGCGGACTGGATTGCCTTGCGCATCGCACGACGGAACGCAACGCGGTTGACCAGCTGCTCAGCGATGGACTGAGCAACGAGCGTTGCGTCGGCGTCGACGTTCTTGACCTCGAGGATGTTCAGCGCAACCATCTTGCCGGTGAGCTTCTCGAGCTCACGGCGGATGCGGTCAGCCTCAGCGCCACGACGGCCAATCACGATGCCCGGGCGGGCAGTGTGAATGTCGACGCGGACGCGGTCACGGGTGCGCTCGATGACAACGTCGGAGATACCGGCGCGCTCGAGGCCCTTGGACAGGAACTCGCGGATCTTGATGTCTTCTGCGACGTAATCAGCGTAGTTCTTGTCGGCGTACCAGTGGGACTTCCAGTCGGACGTGATACCCAGGCGCAGGCCGTGTGGGTGAATCTTCTGGCCCATTACTTCGCCCCTTCCTTGGACTCGACAACTACGGTGATGTGCGAGGTGCGCTTCCGGATCTGGAATGCGCGACCCTGAGCGCGTGGCTGGAAGCGACGCATGGTCGGACCTTCGTTTGCCCAGCACTCGGAGACGACCAGCGTACGCGGGTCCAAACCGAAGTTGTTTTCAGCGTTGGCGGCTGCAGATGCAACAACCTTGGCGACGTCCTTCGCAGCACCCTGTGGTGCGTACTTCAGGACTGCGAGAGCCTCGGAGACGGACTTCCCACGGACGAGGGCGAGCACGCGGCGCGCCTTCATCGGGGAAACACGAACGAACTTGGCCGTCGCGGATGCAGTGGTGATGGTGTCAGCCATTGCTTATCGACGTCCCTTCTGTTCCTTGACGTGACCCTTAAAGGTCTTGGTTGGTGCAAACTCGCCGAGCTTGTGGCCGACCATGGACTCGTCGACAAACACCGGGACGTGCTTGCGGCCGTCGTGGACGGCGAAAGTGTGTCCGATGAAATCTGGGAGAATGGTCGAACGGCGAGACCAGGTCTTGATTACCTGCTTGGTGCCTGCATCGTTCTGAGCGTCCACCTTGTTGAGGAGGTGCTCATCGACGAACGGGCCTTTCTTTAGGCTACGTGGCATGTCTTACTACCTCCTCTTAACGCTTCTTGTTCTTCGAGCGACGGCGTCGCACGATCATGTTGTTTGAGTAACGGTTTGGGTTGCGGGTGCGAACTTCCTTCTTGCCCCATGGGGACACTGGGTGACGACCACCGGAAGTCTTACCTTCACCACCACCGTGTGGGTGATCCACAGGGTTCATGACAACACCGCGGACCGTTGGGCGCCAGCCCTTCCAACGCATACGGCCAGCCTTGCCCCAGCGGATGTTGATCTGGTCAGCGTTGCCGACCTCACCAACGGTTGCGCGGCAGCGGATGTCCACGCGGCGAATTTCGGAGGACGGCATACGCAGCACTGCGTAGGAACCTTCCTTACCGAGCAGCTGAATAGAAGCGCCTGCGGAACGAGCAAGCTTGGCACCTGCACCAGGCTTGAGCTCAACAGCGTGGATCGTCGTACCGGTCGGGATGTTACGAAGTGGGAGGTTGTTACCAACCTTGATGTCGGCGTTAGGACCAGCCTCAACGACGGCACCCTGCTTCAGGCCCTTCGGAGCGATGATGTAGCGCTTCTCACCGTCGTAGTAGTGGAGCAAAGCAATGTTAGCGGTGCGGTTCGGGTCGTACTCGATGTGAGCAACCTTTGCCAGCACGCCGTCTTTGTCCGAACGACGGAAGTCAATCACGCGGTAGCGACGCTTGTGGCCGCCACCACGGTGACGAGTGGTGATGTGGCCGTGCGTGTTGCGGCCACCCTTCTTCGGGAGCGGGCGCAGCAGCGACTTTTCCGGAGTGGAGCGGGTAAGCTCCTCGAACTCCGAAACAGAGCTGGCACGGCGACCCGGGGTTGTCGGCTTGTACTTACGAATAGCCATATTTTGTCCTTTTCTATCGAGTCACTTAGACGGCTGCGCCGCCGAAGATGTCGATGGGATCGCTGCCCTCGCGGAGAGTAACGTAGGCGCGCTTGGTGTCCTTGCGCTTACCGAAACCAGTGCGGGAACGCTTGCGCTTGCCCTCACGGTTCACGGTGTTCACCGAAGCGACGTCGACGCCGAAAATCTCTTCCACGGCAATCTTGATCTGGGTCTTGTTAGCAGACTTCGCTACAAAAAACGTGTAGGTGTTCTGCTCCATCAGCGCGTAGGTCTTCTCAGAGAGGACCGGCGCGATGATGATGTCGCGGGAATTCACGATCTTAGCCATTTACTTCTCCTCCTCCGCAGCTTCAGCCTTGCCACGGTTGATGAAGGTGTGCAGCGCCTCAACCGAGAACACAACGTCATCGGCGTTCAGCACGTCGTAGGTGTTCAGCTGCGCCGGCTCAAGAATGGTGACGCCCGGCAGGTTCCTTGCGGACAGACGGGAGTTAACATCCTCACGGCCGATCACGAGCAGCACCGACTTACGGTCAGTCAGACGCTCAATGAACGCACGAGCAGACTTGGTCGAAGGCTTCTGGCCCGGAACAAGCTCCTCAATGAGGTGGATGCGCTCGTTGCGAACACGATCAGTGAGTGCACCAGCAAGTGCAGCCTTGATCATCTTCTTTGGGGTGCGCTGCGCGTAAGAACGCGGCTGCGGACCGTGGACAATGCCACCGCCGGTGAAGTGTGGCGCGCGGATCGAGCCCTGACGAGCGCGACCGGTGCCCTTCTGGCGGAATGGCTTCTTACCACCACCGCGGACCATGCCGCGGGTCTTGGTGGCGTGAGTGCCCTGACGAGCGGCTGCCAGCTGAGCTGTCACAACCTGGTGCATCAGGGGAATGGAAGCTTCACGGTCAAAAAGTTCTGCCGGAAGCTCAACGGAACCGTTGGTCTTTCCGTCTGCGGTGTGGACGTTCAACGTCAGGTTCGTCATGCGTGAGCACCGCCCTTCACTGCGGTCTTGACGGTAACAACAGAACCCTTCGCACCAGGGATAGCACCCTTGATGAGGAGGAGGTTGTTGTCGCCGTCGATGCGTTGAATCTTCAGGTTCTGGGTAGTAACGCGGTTACCGCCCATACGGCCAGCCATGCGCTTGCCCTTGAACACGCGACCCGGCGTAGACGCGCCACCAATGCCACCAACGCGACGGTGAGCAGCCTGGTTACCGTGTGCTGCACCCTGGCCCGCGAAGCCGTGACGCTTCATTGCGCCAGCGAAGCCGTGGCCCTTGGTGGTGCCAGCAACGTCGACGAAGACGTCGCCGTCAAACAGATTGACGGTGATCTCTTGGCCGAGTTCGTACGCAGAGGTGTCATCCATGCGGATTTCAGCTACGTAGCGACGTGGGGTGACGCCAGCCTTCTTGAAGTGGCCAGCCTCTGGCTTGTTCGTCTTACGGGGATCGATGTCGCCGTAAGCAATCTGGATGGCGGAGTAGCCATCAGTCTCTGGTGTACGGATCTGGGTGACCACGCACGGCCCAGCCTCAACGACGGTAACCGGGATAACACGGTTCTCGTCGTCGAAGATCTGGGTCATGCCGAGCTTGGTGCCCAGAATGCCCTTGATCTGGTTATCAGACATGTATTAGTTCTCCACTACTTACAGGTTGTCGGATCTCTAGTGATTACTGGATGTTCACGTCAACGCTTGCAGGAAGGTCGATACGCATGAGCGCGTCAACCGTCTTCGGCGTCGGATCGAGAATGTCGATGAGACGCTTGTGCGTGCGCATCTCAAAGTGCTCGCGAGAGTCCTTGTACTTGTGGGGAGAACGAATAACGGCGTACACGTTCTTCTCTGTGGGCAACGGCACCGGTCCAACGACGCGGGCACCCGTGCGGGTGACCGTCTCAACGATCTTCTTCGCAGATGCGTCGATCGCTTCGTGGTCGTAGGCCTTCAGCCTGATGCGGATCTTCTGTCCCGCCACGCTTACCTCTTCCTCGCATCCCCACATTCTGAACGAAGCGGTGGGGTTGTAGCTTCTAGTTTCTCTATAACGTTGTCCGGGCTGGGCCCATGGCTCAACGCCAGTGTCGTTTTCATTGACTGTTTGACACTTCCGGAAGGTGAGTAACGCGACAATAAACTGCGCGCTTACTTCAGTGCTTCCGCCTCGGTGCACACGTGCATCGGGGTGTCAGACTCGGAAGGGTGCGTGACCCTTGCGTACTGCCGCTGTTTATTTGCCATGTCCCTTCTCCGGTTTCTCACCTAGTTAACCTAGATAAAAACCTTCTTTGGAAGGTGTCATGTTTACCCCACCATCACAACCTTGCGGCCGCCATGTCGAGGCAACCCGAGTATTAAAACACGTTCTTGCAAGAAGTGCAACCCCTTCTCCGAACATTTCAGTTTGGTTGCAGAGTGATATCCATTCGGAAATTTTTGCATCGATTCAGGCAAGCTAGCTGGTTGCTGTGTACCCTGGGTGTTTACACGGGCGTCTGTCCGTCGTACTTTTCTTTACCCAATATATAGACGAAGGGATTTTCCATGGCCGACCACAATGCAACCGAGAACACTCCTGCCACCACCGAGGCAAAGGAGACAGAGCAGGTTCGCACCCGCAACTCCAACCTTGAGACTGAGCACGGCACCACGATGATCGACGACAACGTCGTCGGCAAGATCGCCGGCATCGCCGCCCGCGAAGTTTCCGGAGTTTACAACCTGGGCGGTGGCGCTGCACGCATGTGGGGTGCTGTTCGCGAGTCGCTGACCTCCTCCACCAATGTTCAGCAGGGCGTCGATGTCGTTGTCGAGGACGGCCACGCTTCCGTCGCTGTTGCAATTATTGCGGAGTACGGCGTCGCCATCCACGAGCTCGCAAACGCCATCCGCGAGAACATCACTGTTGCTGTGACCCGCATGACCGGCCTTATCGTTGACCGCGTCGACGTCACTGTTCACGACGTCCACCTGCCGGAGCAGGACAACGAGGAGTCCAACGAGGCCGCTTACAACGCTAACCAGGCGCTGGCTCAGTAGTTATGGCGTACACCTCCGTTAGCCGCGAGGTGGCCGAAGCCGCCCGGGACGCCATTTTGGCTGTCCCTGGCGTTGCGGGTATGCACAGCGGGTTCTTCGGTGAAGTTGCCCTCCTGCTACCCGGTGAGCGGATCGAAGGGCTCAAACCCGCGACGCGATCCTCAGACCCCAACCTCCGCGGCCTTGAAGTCAACTTTATTTACGACGTTTCGAGCGAACGGGACATTCACTCCGTCGCCGACGACGTACGCACCGCTGCCCTGCGCGCCACCGATGTCGATTTCGTCGACGTTGTTGTCGCCGACGCCGAATAGGAACGCCCATTAGGGCGTCCGCGTTGCGTACCCACAACTACAAGTAAGTGGTGAACAATGAATCTTTTATCTAACAAAGCGTTAACCGGTGTCATTATCGGCATTATCGTTGCTTTCTTCGTCACCTTTGGCGGCGGACTCGGGCTACTGTGGCTCGTTCTCTTCTCCGTCATTGGTGGTGTCGTCGGCGCCCAGCTTGATGGCAAGCTGGACCTCGCAGAAATCCTGAGCACCAGCTCGGGCAAGGGTCGTAGCTAATGGCGTCGAACCAATTCCATCTCAGTGAGCGCGTCATCGCGCAGATTGCTGAGGTGGCGGCTTCGTCAGTGCCCGGCACGATCGAAATGGACGCAAAGCTTGCAGGTTTGGCAGGCCGCAGCTTTCCCCAAATCGATGTCCGCCTGGACCGAGTTTCAGGCACCGCGGCCGTCGAAGCCGAGATCGCTACTACTTACCCTGCCCCCATTGCTGCCATCACGGACGCCGTGCGTTCAACGATCATCTCGCACATCCGGACATTGACTGGGCTGGACGTCTCCAGCGTCAATATCGAGGTGGCAAACGTCACCGCGAACGCCGGTGAACCCGTCTCGTGGGACGACGTTGCAAACCACCAGTCGTTCATCATCCCGACTCCGCTGAAGGTCAAGCCTTTGGACGTAGAGTCCCCGACGACGAAGGAGCCGGAACCGTTGCACGATATCGTCGCTCGCTCGCTTGTCGACGACCTGACGGACACCCACGTTCCAGAGCCAGTCTCTGTGAAATCCATTACTGCTCCGACTCCGTACCCCGTGCGTACCAAGGGCTTCGAAGCACAGCCCACGCGGGTTTTCCGTCCACAAACGCCGGAGCCTGCCCGACTGCTTGGCGTGCAAACACGCAAACAGCGCGTATATAGCCCGAGCGTTCCGCAACCTGCGCCGCTCAAGCCCATTCGCGTGAAGCGCACTGCGGCACCGACGACGGTATCGGCACCGCAACCTCAGCCGCTTCGTGAAATTACGATCAAACCGGCGGTGAAGTACTATGACCGAACCTAATACGCCCGTCGCCCCAGTAGGCCCGCACCCGGCTGCCGCACCGAAAGCTAGCCCAGTTGCACGCTGGATCACCGTGCTCGCCGGCCTGGCGTTCCTCGGGGGCGCCGTTGTTATCGGGCACGACGTTTGGGTCCGCCTCCAAGAAGCAGATGGCCAAACCGAATGGCTCCCCGAGCTCTACGACCAGTTGACGTTGAATCTCATTGACATTACGTGGGTAGCCGTCGCCGTCGGCATCGTTGTGATGTTGGTGGGGCTTGCGCTCGTGATTGCGTCGTTGAAGCCACGCCAGAAAACTCATCTACGCGTGCAGTCACCGGTTTCGATCTGGACGCGACCCGTGGATATTGCGCGGAAGTCGACGTTCCTTGCAACGTCTCAGTTTGGCGCAAACCATGCGCGTACCAAAGCGGACCGGAACAAATTGACGCTCACAATGCAGACCGACGTCCAGCGGCCCGATGTCGAGCAGCAAGCGCACGAAACTCTCGTTGGTGAGTTCCAGCGTCTGGAGCAGGTACCCGCCATCACCATCAAGACCGAAGCGCCAGCACCAGTTGCTGAACAGGAGGCGAAGTAAATGACCAAGACACTTGCGTTCTTTGACCGCCTGCTCGTGTTCATCATTGGCGTTCTCCTGCTCTGCGTCGGGTTTATCCCACTCACGTACTTCTGGGACATCCCCTACGTGAGCGAATGGATCCAGCAGGTCGATCCAGTCGTGATCAGCAATCTTCCCTACCGTTCCTGGTACAACACAGCGCTGATCGTCGGTGCTGTCGTGCTGGTACTTCTTGGACTGTGGGCTGTCATCGCAAATATTCGCAGCCGCGGATTCTCGACCCGAGCAATCACCGCGGCCGACGCCGAGCATGGCACAACCGAAATCAACGTCAAACGCGTCGCCGAAGCGGCGTGCCACCACTTGGCTATGGACCCCATCATCAACTCTGCCGACGCCAAAGTTGCGATGGTCGAGACCAGGCCGACCGTTGAATTCGTTGCGATTGCCAACCCAGCATTCTCGCTGGACGAAGTCGTTGACGTTCTCGAGCGCGCCGATCAGGACTTCCGAATGGCAAACCACACAATGAACGTGGATACCCTGTGGAAGCTGCACTTCGACCAGGTTAGCGCCTAAAAGGACTCACGCGAATGCTCCCCACCAACAGGTGGGGAGCTTTTCGTGTCCAGACGGTGCGGCTTAAGGGACATTTTGTGTGTATATATCTATTCGGTTTCCCGGACTCCCGATATGGTTTTCAAAACAGTTCCATTCGCCGGTCTTGAGAATTGAACGCCGGATGACGTCTGACGTGTGGGATGTATCGAGTCTGCGGGTAGCGCAGCGAGATTGGTGGCTCTAGAGAACAAGAACCGGTCTCTCTACGCGTTGGGCGATCGCATACTGCCAGGGGGACGAGCAAAGCCCTGACGTGCACGATACTGGCCAGGGCACGAACATGACCGGGAAGCAAGTGGGGTATGCCGCTAACTGAGCTGCCATACAGCCTGCGGGGCGAGAGACGATCTTGCACACAGCGGTGCACTGAATGGGCGGCTGAAAGAATTCAATACTGGCAATGATCGTCAGTGCAACCCCGGTCTAGCCGTGAGAAAGGGGTGGGCTGGACGCGGCTAGTTACACACAAAATGTCCCTTAAGTCGGCGGTGCCCAATGCACTGAAGTAACAGCACGGTGACCAGTTGCAGGACATAGTGGTCCTAGAACCATTGCCTTCCCAACGCACTGTAGGCATGAAAAAAGGTCACTCCCCGATGGGGAGTGACCTTTACGTCACGTTATCGGACTGAATTAGCCGAGGATCTTGGTGACGCGGCCAGCGCCGACGGTACGGGAGCCCTCGCGGATAGCGAAGCGCAGGCCCTCGTCCATAGCGACTGGGTGGATCAGCTCGACGGACATGTCGACGTTGTCGCCAGGCATGACCATCTCGGTGCCCTCAGGCAGGTGCACAACACCGGTAACGTCGGTGGTGCGGAAGTAGAACTGAGGACGGTAGTTGTCGAAGAATGGCGTGTGACGGCCACCCTCGTCCTTGGACAGGACGTAGACGGAGCCCTCGAACTTGGAGTGAGGGGTGTAAGCGCCCGGCTTGATGACAACCTGACCACGCTCAACGTCCTCACGCTTCAGGCCACGAAGCAGCAGAGCTGCGTTGTCGCCAGCCTCAGCGGTGTCGAGAAGCTTGTTGAACATCTCGATGGAGGTGACGGTGGTCTTCGTGGACTTCTCGCGGATACCGATGATCTCAACTTCGTCGTTGAGGTTCAGGACGCCACGCTCAACACGGCCGGTAACAACGGTACCACGGCCGGAAATGGTGAAGATGTCCTCGATCGGCATCAGGAAGTCACGGTCGGTCTCGCGAACTGGGTCCGGAATGGAGTTGTCGCAAGCTTCCATGAGCTCAACGATGGAGTCAACCCACTTCTCCTCGCCCTCAAGAGCCTTCAGAGCGGAGATGTGAACGATTGGAGCCTCTTCGTCGTAATCCTGCTCTGCGAGAAGCTCACGAACTTCCATCTCGACGAGCTCGATGATTTCCTCATCGTCGACCATGTCGCACTTGTTCAGGGCAACGAGGATGTAAGGAACGCCAACCTGGCGAGCAAGCAGAACGTGCTCGCGGGTCTGAGGCATCGGGCCGTCGGTAGCAGCAACCACGAGGATTGCGCCGTCCATCTGAGCAGCACCGGTGATCATGTTCTTGATGTAGTCAGCGTGGCCTGGAGCATCCACGTGTGCGTAGTGACGCTTAGGAGTGTTGTACTCGACGTGGGAAATGTTAATGGTAATGCCGCGCTCGCGCTCTTCCGGCGCCTTGTCAATCGCGTCGTACGCGAAGGACTTGTTCTCCTCCGGGTACTTGTCAGCGAGCACCTTGGTGATAGCAGCCGTGGTGGTCGTCTTACCGTGGTCGACGTGACCAATGGTACCGATGTTGACGTGCGGCTTTGTACGTTCGAACTTTGCCTTTGCCACTGTATGTCCTCCTAGGACTTCATGGTGGCTACGACCTTCGCAGCCACGTGGTTTACATTTGCCTTTGCCTTCGAAAAGGCGTCGGCTCATTCACAATGTGCCAGTTACCTGATCCTAGAGATTCCCAGTCTGATTTTCAAACCGTCAGACCGAAAGTTCCGGGATCATTCGTCGCGAGTAACGGCCGGCTCAAACCACCACTTCAATCTTGTGGCGATTCCAGCGCGACCGCTACTAGCGGCCATCCCTGCTTCCTTCTACCGGTCACACTCACTGGCACGTGAGTAGGCCGTCGAGAAGCAGGGAGCAGCGATTAGTTGCCGTTGCGGGCGTCGATGATTTCCTGAGCGACGTTGGACGGAACTTCACCGTAGGAGTCAAACACCATGGTGTAGTTCGCGCGACCCTGCGTCTTGGAGCGCAGGTCACCAACGTAGCCGAACATCTGCGACAGCGGAACAACAGCCTTGACAACCTTGGCGCCAGAGCGGTCGTCCATCGAGTTGACCTGGCCACGACGGGAGTTCAGGTCACCGATGACGTCACCCATGTACTCCTCAGGCGTGACAACCTCAACAGCCATCAGCGGCTCGAGCAGCACTGGCTTCGCCTTAGCGACGGCCTCCTTGAGCACCTGCGAACCGGCCATCTTGAAGGCCATTTCGGAGGAGTCAACCTCGTGGTAAGCGCCGTCTTCGAGGGTTGCCTTGATGTTGACCAGCGGGTAGCCAGCGAGGTAGCCGTACTGCATCGCGTCCTGGATACCGGCATCCACGGAAGGGATGTACTCCTTCGGCACGCGACCACCGGTGACCTCGTTGACGAACAGGTAGGTTGCGCTCTCGCCCTCTTCCAGGGTCTCTGGATCCGGGTTGTAAGGCTCGATGGAAACGATAACCTTTGCGAACTGACCGGAACCACCAGTCTGCTTCTTGTGGGTGTAGTCCAGGGACTGCACCTTCTTGCGGATGGTCTCGCGGTACGCAACCTGTGGAGAACCAATGTTCGCCTCGACCTTGAACTCGCGCTTCATGCGGTCAACGAGGACGTCGAGGTGGAGCTCGCCCATGCCGCCGATAACGGTCTGGCCGGTCTCCTCATCCAGGTGAACGGTGAAGGTTGGGTCCTCTTCAGCAAGCTTCTGAATAGCGGTGCCCAGCTTCTCCTGGTCAGCCTTGGTCTTCGGCTCAATAGCAACCTGAATAACCGGATCCGGGAAGTCCATGGACTCGAGGATGATCGGGTGATCAGGGTTGCACAGGGTGTCACCAGTAGTGGTGTGCTTCAAGCCAATGAACGCGTAGATGTTGCCGGCGTCAGCGTGCTCAACCGGGTTCTCCTTGTTCGCGTGCATCTGGAAGAGCTTGCCCACGCGCTCACGCTGCTGCTTGGTGGAGTTCATCATGTTCTCGCCCGGGATAGCCTGGCCCGAGTACACGCGCACGTAAGTCAGCTTGCCGAAGAACGGGTGCACAGCAATCTTGAACGCCAGTGCAGAGAACGGCTCATCAACGGAAGGCTTACGCGTGAGGTCTTCCTCACCGTCGACGGAGGTGCCGTGAACCTCGCCGATATCCAGCGGAGAAGGCAGGTAATCGACGATGGCGTCCAGCACAGGCTCGACACCCTTGTTGCGGTACGCAGTACCACAGAACACTGGGTAAACTTCCGAATTAACGGTCAGCTTACGGATGCCAGCCTTGAGCTCCTCGATCGTGAGCTCTTCGCCGCCGAAGTACTTCTCCATGAGCTCTTCGTCGGACTCAGCAACGGTCTCGACGAGCTTCTCACGGTACTCCTCAGCCTTTTCCTTCAGATCGTCCGGGATCTCGGTGATCTGCGCAGGGGTGCCGGTCTCGACCTTGCCCGGCCACAGCATTGCCTTCATCTCAAGAAGGTCAACGACGCCGTCAAAGTCATCCTCAGCACCGATCGGAAGCTGCATTACCAACGGCTTCGCGCCGAGACGATCGACGATCGTGCCAACGGTGTAGTAGAAGTCAGCGCCCAGCTTGTCCATCTTGTTGACGAAGCAGATACGCGGAACGTCGTACTTTGCAGCCTGACGCCAGACCTGCTCGGACTGCGGCTCAACGCCTTCCTTGCCGTCGAACACAGCAACTGCGCCATCGAGCACGCGCAGGGAACGCTCAACCTCAACGGTGAAGTCCACGTGACCCGGCGTATCGATGATGTTGATCTGGTTGTTATTCCAGAAGCAGGTCACTGCTGCGGACGTAATGGTGATGCCGCGCTCTTTCTCCTGCTCCATCCAGTCGGTGGTTGCGCCACCGTCGTGGGTCTCGCCGACCTTGCGGTTAATACCGGTGTAGAACAGAATGCGCTCTGTCGTGGTGGTCTTACCAGCATCGATGTGCGCCATGATGCCGATGTTGCGGACCTTGTGCAGATCCTTAAGCACTTCTTGTGCCACGTTATTTACCCCAACTTAAAAGTCGTCGACGTGCTGCACACGTCTTGGCGAATATTTACCTAGTTCATTGTGCCACTGTTTGCCCAAGATGGGCAGAGCCAGCCTGTAAGTCACTTCAAAACAAAAACCCGGACGCCGCACGTGCACCCACATTGGTGGGTAACCACGTATGCAATTGTGCACACGTTGTCCGTGTCAGCATGGTCCGGGCGCTTTGTTTCATATATGACCTACCGGCGACTACCAGCGGTAGTGAGCAAACGCGCGGTTTGCCTCGGCCATCTTGTGGACGTCCTCGCGACGCTTCACGGATGCACCCAAGCCGTTGGACGCGTCCAGGATCTCGTTAGCGAGACGCTCGATCATCGAGTTCTCACGACGCTGGCGCGTGAAGGTGACCATCCAGCGCAGAGCCAGAGTGGTTGCACGAACTGGCTTCACCTCGACTGGAACCTGGTAGGTAGCGCCACCGACACGACGGGAGCGAACCTCAAGGTCAGGACGGATGTTGCCGAGTGCCTTTTCCAAGGTGCCAACCGGATCGGTGCCGGTCTTTTCACGGCAGATCTCGAGTGCACCGTAGACGATGCGCTCAGCGGTGGACTTCTTGCCGTCGAGAAGCACCTTGTTGACCAGCTGGGTCACGAGTTCAGAGTTGTATACCGGGTCCTTAACGATGGGACGCTTCGGAGCTTGCTGCTTACGCATTTCTGATTACTGTCCCTTCTTTGCGCCGTAGCGGGAACGAGCCTGCTTACGATCCTTGACACCCTGGGTATCCAAGGAACCACGAATAATCTTGTAGCGAACACCCGGGAGGTCCTTCACACGACCACCACGGACAAGCACCATGGAGTGCTCCTGGAGGTTGTGGCCCTCACCTGGGATGTATGCGGAGACCTCAATACCGGAGGTCAGACGAACACGAGCAACCTTACGAAGCGCCGAGTTCGGCTTCTTCGGCGTGGTGGTGTACACGCGGGTGCACACGCCACGACGCTGCGGGGAACCCTTCAGCGCTGCAGTTGCTACCTTGCCACGCTTGTCGTGGCGGCCCTTGCGGACCAGCTGCTGGATAGTTGGCATAGATTTTCCTTCTAATTTTTACGCTGAGGCGGACAATCGCCTGAACATGCAAAAATGAGGGCTCTTTCCCGGGGCCCTGCCGCACGTCCAGAACGCTCCGCCACGTTTATGCGAAAACGATCAGACACTTCACCTTGAGGTGGTGAACCGTCCGACAGAGTATCACGAACCACCCCAGCTTTGCAAGACCGAAACTTCCTCCACAGCACATACCCCTATTCGAGGGTGTACTGAAGATGCATAGCAACGCTACTACACCTACCCCTATCGTCCGACGTCCACCAAGGGCACACACCCCCATGGCTACCACATGTTGTACCTCAGTGATTCTTTGTGTCCATATCTACTAAATACGACCAATGGAATTACAGCTACGTTAGTTACGAACCGAGAGAAAGGAAGCAGCATGGCCGCCAACAACGTCGACCCCCAAGCCACCATCAACGAATACCTCCACCGCGCTGACTGGCGCATCAACGCAAACGCCAACCAGGACTACTCGCTCGGCGGAATGATTCTCAACTCCGCCGGCAAAATCACCGCCAACTACTGGCTGGACGAAGTGTTTTCCGACGTCGCCGGCAATGCCCACCGCAACGGCGACCTCCACATCCACGACCTCGACATGCTCTCCGGGTACTGCGCAGGGTGGTCATTGAGGCAGCTCCTTGAAGAAGGGTTCGGAGGGGTACCTGGCACGATATCTTCTCTGCCACCAAAACATTTCTCCTCCGCGTGCGGACAAGTAGTGAACTTCCTCGGCACACTGCAGAACGAATGGGCTGGCGCGCAGGCATTCTCCAGCTTCGATACCTACATGGCACCATTCGTACGGCTGGACTCGCTCACCTACGAGGACGTCTTGCAACACATGCAGGAGTTCGTCTTCAACCTCAACGTTCCCTCGCGTTGGGGGACGCAGACTCCGTTCACAAACCTTACATTTGACTGGACGTGCCCTCAGGACCTCGCTGAGCAGACTCCGTTCATCGGTGGAGACCCTGTCGACTTCACTTACGGCGAGCTCCAAGAAGAGATGGACATGATCAACCGCGCGTTCATTGAGGTTATGTCCCAAGGCGACGCCGACGGCCGACCATTTACCTTCCCCATCCCGACGTACAACATCACCAAGGACTTCGACTGGGGCTCGCCAAACGCGAAAGCCCTGTTCGACATGACTGGCAAGTACGGCCTCCCCTACTTCCAAAATTTCCTCAACTCGGATTTGGACCCAGGCATGATCCGCTCGATGTGCTGCCGCCTCCAACTCGACCTGCGTGAGCTACTCAAGCGCGGAAACGGTCTGTTCGGTTCCGCGGAGCTCACTGGCTCCATTGGCGTAGTCACCCTGAACTGCGCGCGCCTCGGGTACCTCTTCCCCAACGATGAGGCTGCACTACTGCGCAGGGTTGACGAGTTGATCGAGGTGGCTGTCGATACGCTGGAGCGGCGTCGCGCGTTTGTGCAAGATTGCTTCGATAAGGGGCTATACCCGTACACGAAACGGTGGTTACCGGGGTTTGACAACCACTTCACCACCATCGGGGTCAATGGCTGCAACGAAATGGTACGCAACTTCACGCACGACGCCTACGACATCACCGACCCCCAAGGCCACGCACTTGTGGCGCGCCTGCTCGACCACATCAATGCCCGTATCACGGAAGCTCAGGAACGTACAGGGCACCTCTACAACCTAGAAGCGTCCCCCGCGGAAGGCGCAACGTACCGCTTTGCACGCGAGGACCGTGCCCGCTATCCCGGCATCATCCAGGCAGGTACCGAGGAGCAGCCGTACTACACCAACTCCTCCCAGCTGCCTGTTGCGCACACTCCAGATCCGTTCGCGGCGCTCGCCGCCCAGGAGGACCTGCAAACGAAGTACACCGGCGGCACGGTGCTTCACCTGTACATGGGCGCAGCAATGTCCAGTGGCGAAGCAACCGCCAAGCTCGTACGACGCAGCCTAGAAACCTTCCGCCTGCCGTACATCACTATCACGCCGACGTTCTCCATCTGCGCAAACCACGGCTACATCTCCGGCGAGCACCCCGAATGCCCGCACTGCGGAAGCGCCACCGAAATGTGGACGCGCGTAATGGGCTACTTCCGGCCCGTGCAAAGCTTCAACACTGGGAAGAAGGGTGAGTTCGCTGAGCGTCACTACTTCGCAGAAGCCTTCGCCTAACCTGCCGGTGGCGGGGATCATTCCGTTCTCCGCCACCGACTGGCCCGGCCGTCTCACGGTCACGGCATTCACACAAGGCTGCCCACTGCGCTGCAGCTACTGCCACAACCCTAGCTTGCAGGAATTTACTCCTGCTCCCCACGATTTCTCGGAAGTGCTCGACTTACTGCGGGCTCGACACGGACTTATTGACGCCCTCGTCATTTCCGGCGGCGAACCACTCGCATGCGCAGGTCTCGGCGAAGCGATTGCCGCGGCCCATGAGATCGGGTTTCCCGTCGGGCTACACACGAGTGGTTACGTTCCCGCGAGGCTGGGTTCCATTCTCGCTGACTCGGCTACCCGCCCCGACTGGATCGGGTTCGACGTCAAGGCGCTTCCCGAGCACTTACCCTCGGTCGCTGGTGTCACCAGCGTGGTGGCCGCACGGATGTGGGAAAGCCTCGACATCGTGTGCGCCGCGGCCCGCGAACATGGCATGGAACTGCAGCTGCGTACTACGTTGTGGCCGGGGTCCGTCATCGAGCAAAACATCGACCAGCTGCAGGACGCCGCCGCACAGCGGGGCCACGCGCTGGTATTGCAGTGGGCTCGCGGAGTTGACGCCCACGGCGTGTACAGCGCCTAAGGCAAAGCGCCCCGCCTCCCTGGGTTCAGGGGGCGGGGCGCTGGTGCTGGGGTAGCAGACCTAGCTATAAGCCAGAGTCACTAGATCTGGTCGTACCCGTATTCCTCCAGTGGGACGGAGGCGCCGGTGTAGTCGCCGTATGCCTCGTCGCCGTAGATGCCGTCGCCGAAGGACGGGATCGAGTAGGCGGCGGAGCGGGCGGCTTCCGTCGGCTTGACCGTGATGTTGCGGTAGCGCGAGATACCGGTACCAGCCGGGATCAGCTTACCGATGATCACGTTCTCCTTCAGACCGATCAGCTGGTCAGAACGCTTGTTGATAGCAGCGTCCGTGAGCACACGCGTGGTCTCCTGGAACGAGGCGGCGGACAGCCAGGACTCGGTTGCCAGGGAGGCCTTGGTGATACCCATGATCTCGGAGCGCATCTCTGCTGGCTCGCCACCATCTGCAACAGCTGCAGCGTTGACCTGGCGTGCCTCCGACAGATCCACGAGCGTACCCGGCAGGAACTCGGTGGTACCCGAGTCGATGACGGTGCCGCGGCGCAGCATCTGGCGGATGATGATCTCGATGTGCTTGTCGTGGATGGACACACCCTGGGTGCGGTACACGGCCTGCACTTCGTCGATGAGGTGCTTCTCCACGCCACGGCGGCCGAGAACCTCGAGCACGTCGTGCGGGTCAGCAGCGCCGCGCAGGAGGCGGTCGCCCACGTTGACGTGGTCGCCTTCACGCAGGGAGCGCTCGATCATCGCGTTCGGGTTGGACTCCATCGGGCGGCGGACCTGTGCGAGGCCCTGGCGCTTCGACAGCTTCTCGTAGACCACTACGTCGGAGCCGTCATCCGGGTGGATGGTGAGCGTCCAGAAGTTGCCTTCGTCCTCAAGGGTGACGGTGCCGGCCACGGATGCGATCGGGGCGCAGTTCTTCGGCACGCGTGCCTCGAACAGCTCCTGAACACGTGGCAGACCACCGGTAATGTCACCGCCGACACCACCTTGGTGGAAGGTACGCATGGTCAGCTGGGTACCAGGCTCACCAATCGACTGTGCAGCCACGATACCGACGGCTTCACCGATGTCGACAAGCTTGCCGGATGCCATGGACTTGCCGTAGCACTTCGCGCAGACGCCGGTTGGGGTCTGGCAGGTCAGGACGGAGCGGACCTTGACTTCCTCGACACCGGCGGCGACGAGGGCGTCGATACGCTCTTCCGAAAGCTCAGCGTCGGCTTCGAGCACAACGTTGCCCTCGGCGTCCTTCGCGTCGGATGCCAGTACTCGGCCAGCGACGGAGGTCTCGACGAACTCGTCGCGGACGAACTTCTCACCGGCAAGCTGCGCAACTGGAACCTTGACTCCCTGGCAGGTGCCGCAGTCGTGCTCGCGGACGATGACGTCCTGGGCGACGTCGACAAGACGGCGGGTCAGGTAGCCGGAGTCTGCGGTACGCAGTGCCGTATCCGCCAGGCCCTTTCGGGAACCGTGGGAGTTGTTGAAGTACTCCATCACTGTCAGGCCTTCGCGGAAGGAGGTCTTGATCGGGCGGGTGATGTACTCACCGCGCGAGTTCACGACCATGCCCTTCATGCCGGCCAGGGTCCAGATCTGACGCATGTTACCGGCAGCGCCAGACTTCACGATCATCGGAATCGGGTTGTCATCCGGGTACAGCGCCTCAACTGCTTCACCGACCTGGTTCGTGGCGTCCTGCCACAGCTCCACGAGACGGTCGTAGCGGTTCTCCTCGGTCAAGGCACCCTTCTCCCAGTACTTGCGCTCGATCTCCTCGGCGCGCTGCTCGTACTGCTCGAGGATTTCCGTCTTGTTCGGAAGCACCAACACGTCGGACATGGAGATGGTCACGCCGGAACGGGTCGCCCAGTAGAAACCGGCGTCCTTCAGCTTGTCCAGCGTCTGGGCAACGGTAATCATTGGGTACTTCTCCACCATCGACTGGATGATGTCGCCCAACAGCACCTTGCCGGCACCGCCGCCCTTCCGGACCATCGCGCCTTCCTGGTACGGGAAGTTGAACGGAAGCAGCTCGTTGAACATGATGCGACCAAGGGTGGTCTCCATCATCCAAGCCTGGCCCTTCGACCAGCCGTCTGGGAACTGCTCAGCCTCAATCTCAATCGTCGGACGCAGGTGGTCGATGCGCACCTTGATCGGTGCCTGCAGGCCAAGTACGCCCAGGTCGTAGGCCATGATGGCCTCACGGTAGGAGGAGTACACGCCCTTGGCTGGGCCGTTCTCGTCGGCTGGGGTGAAACGACCCTCGCCGCCGATCTCGTCCTCGCCCTTTTCCATGGTCAGGAAGTACAGGCCGGTCACCATGTCCAGGCGAGGCATCGCCAGTGGCTTGCCGGATGCCGGGGACAGGATGTTGTTCGAGGACAGCATCAGGATGCGGGCCTCGGCCTGCGCCTCCGCGGACAGCGGCAGGTGGACTGCCATCTGGTCACCGTCGAAGTCAGCGTTGAACGCCTCACAGGCCAGCGGGTGCAGCTGGATTGCTTTACCCTCGACCAGCTTCGGCTCGAACGCCTGAATGCCAAGGCGGTGCAGGGTTGGTGCACGGTTCAGCAGCACTGGGTGCTCGGAAATCGCCTCTTCGAGGACGTCCCACACCTCAGGGCGCTGGCGCTCCACCATGCGCTTCGCCGACTTAATGTTCTGCGCGTACTCATTGTCCACGAGGCGCTTCATCACGAACGGCTTGAACAGCTCGAGCGCCATCAGCTTCGGCAGACCACACTCGTGCATCTTCAGCTGCGGACCAACAATAATGACCGAACGGCCAGAGTAGTCCACACGCTTACCCAGCAGGTTCTGGCGGAAGCGACCCTGCTTACCCTTCAGCAGGTCAGACAGGGACTTCAGCGGACGGTTGCCTGGGCCCGTGACAGGGCGGCCACGACGGCCGTTGTCGAAGAGGGCGTCGACAGACTCTTGCAGCATGCGCTTCTCGTTGTTCACGATGATCTCTGGGGCTCCCAGGTCAATCATGCGCTTCAAACGGTTGTTGCGGTTAATTACGCGACGGTACAGGTCATTCAGGTCCGAGGTGGCGAAACGGCCACCGTCGAGCTGCACCATTGGACGCAGCTCTGGTGGGATCACCGGGATCGCGTCCAGGATCATGCCGGCAGGATCATTGCCGGAACGCTGGAACGCAGCCACAACCTTCAGGCGCTTCAGTGCGCGGACCTTCTTCTGGCCCTTGCCCTCAGCGATGATGGTGCGCAGTTCCTCCGCCTCAGCTTCGAGGTCGAAGTTGCGGATCAGCGTCTGGATCGCCTCAGCGCCCATGCCGCCGGTGAAGTAGTCCTCGTAGCGGTCCACGAGCTCTTCGTAGAGGAACTCGTCGATAATCATCTGCTTCGGAGCAAGCTTCTGGAAGGTGGACCAAATTTCGTCGAGGCGCTCGACCTCGCGCTCGCCGGCCTCGCGGATGTGCTGCATCTCCTTGTCAGCAGCGTTCTGCACCTTCTTGCGGGCGGCAGCAGTCGCACCGGCAGCCTCGAGCTCAGCGAGGTCCTCCTCCAGCTTCTGCGCGCGCTCCGCAATCTCGGCATTCGCATCCTGCTCGACTTCCTTCTTCTCGAGCAGCATCTCCGCCTCGAGCGTCGACATGTCGTTGTGACGCGCCTCCTCATCAACACTGGTGATGATGTTTGCGGCGAAGTAAATGATGCGCTCCAGATCCTTCGGAGCAAGATCCAGCAGGTAGCCGAGGCGCGACGGGACGCCCTTGAAGTACCAAATGTGGGTCACCGGCGCGGCCAGCTCAATGTGGCCCATGCGCTCACGGCGAACCTTCGACTTAGTGACCTCGACGCCACAACGCTCACAAATGATGCCCTTGTAGCGGACACGCTTGTACTTGCCACACGCACACTCCCAGTCACGGGTAGGACCGAAGATGCGCTCGCAGAACAGGCCGTCCTTTTCCGGCTTCAACGTGCGGTAGTTAATCGTTTCGGGCTTCTTGACCTCACCATGCGACCAACGACGGATGTCGTCAGCAGTAGCCAGGCCGATGCGAAGCTCGTCGAAGAGGTTTACGTCAAACACGTAAATTCCCTTTCACCTCCCCAACGACGGGGAGGATTGCAGTTGGATAGATTCTTTCGTTCGTTCCTGGCTTAGGCGGTGTCCGCCGCGGAGCCCTCGTCACGTGACAGGTTGATGCCAAGGGAGGAACCGGCCTGATCAAAGTCGTCATCATCGCCGTCGAGCTCCATCGGGGTGCCGTCCGTCGAAAGGACTTCAACGTTCAGGCACAGCGACTGCAGCTCCTTGAGCAACACCTTGAACGACTCCGGAATACCCGGGTCAGGGATGTTCTCGCCCTTCACAATGGCCTCGTACACCTTCACGCGGCCAACCACGTCATCCGACTTAATCGTCAACAGTTCCTGCAGCGTGTAGGCGGCGCCGTATGCCTGCATCGCCCACACCTCCATCTCGCCGAAGCGCTGGCCACCGAACTGGGCCTTACCGCCGAGCGGCTGCTGGGTAATCATGGAGTACGGACCAGTGGAGCGAGCGTGAATCTTCTCGTCAACCAGGTGGTGCAGCTTGAGCATGTACATGTAGCCGACGGAAATCGGGTACTTGAACGGCTCGCCGGAGCGGCCGTCGAACAGCGTGGTCTTGCCGTTCTCATCGACCATGACGTCACCGTCGCGGTTCGGCTTGGAATTCGCCAGCAGACCAGCGATCTCCTCGTTCGTCGCGCCGTCAAACACTGGGGTCGCGGTGAGCGACTCCGGCGGGACGTCGTACAGATGCTCAGGCAGCGTCTCGAGCAACTTGGCGTTCGCAGGATCGTCCGGGTTGACCGTCCAACCAGCCTTCGCCAACCAACCGAGGTGTACCTCAAGGACCTGGCCAATGTTCATACGACGCGGCACACCGTGGGTGTTCAGAATGATGTCCACCGGGGTGCCATCCTCCATGAACGGCATGTCTTCCTGCGGCAGAATCTTGCCCACGACACCCTTGTTGCCGTGGCGGCCAGCCATCTTGTCGCCGTCCTGGATCTTGCGCTTCTGCGCAACATAGACGCGAATCATCTCGTTGACGCCTGGGGACAGATCGTCGTCGTCCTCGCGGGAGAAGCGACGAACCGCGATGACCTTACCGGTCTCACCGTGCGGCACCTTCAGGGAGGTGTCGCGGACCTCGCGGGCCTTCTCGCCGAAGATGGCGCGCAGCAGACGCTCCTCCGGAGTCAGCTCGGTCTCACCCTTCGGGGTGACCTTACCGACCAGGATGTCGCCGTCGCGCACGTCCGCACCGATGCGGATGATGCCGCGCTCGTCGAGGTCCTTCAGCACGTCCTCGGACACGTTCGGAATCTCGCGGGTGATTTCCTCGGCACCGAGCTTGGTGTCGCGGGCATCAATCTCGTGCTCCTCGATGTGCACGGAGGTCAGGATGTCATCCTCAACCACGCGCTGGTTCAGGATGATCGCGTCCTCATAGTTGTGGCCTTCCCACGGCATGAACGCAACCAGCAAGTTGCGGCCGAGCGCCATCTCGCCGTTCTTGGTGCCCGGACCGTCAGCCAGCACCTGACCAGCCTCAACGCGCTGACCGTGGTCAACGATCGGGACCTGGTTGTAGCAGGTTCCCTGGTTCGTACGCTCGAAAGTGCGCAGCATGTACGTGTCCTGGATGCCCTCGTCGTCCATGACGGTGATGAAGTCACCGGTCACGTTCGTGACGACGCCAGCCTTCGCCGAAATAATCGTGTCACCCGCATCGTACGCGGCGCGCTGCTCCATGCCCGTGGCCACGTACGCAGCCTCAGAGCGCAGCAGCGGCACAGCCTGCTTCTGCATGTTCGCACCCATGAGTGCACGGTTCGCGTCATCGTGCTCGAGGAACGGAATCATCGCCGTTGCCACGGACACCATCTGGCGTGGGGAAATGTCGAGGTAATCCACGCCCTTCGGGCCAACGACGCCGATGTCGCCGTCCTTCAGGCGGACCTCAATACGCTCACCGGTAAGGTTGCCGTCTTTATCCATCGGGGTGGCCGCCTGCGCAATTGCGTAGCGGTCCTCTTCGTCCGCGGTCAGGTAGTGGACCGTATCAGTCAGCTTGCCGTCTTCGACCTTCTGGTACGGCGTCTCAATGAAGCCGAACGCGTTGACGCGTGCATAGGAAGCCAACGCACCGATCAGACCAATGTTCGGGCCTTCCGGCGTCTCAATCGGGCACATGCGGCCGTAGTGCGACGGGTGCACGTCTCGGACTTCAATGCCGGCGCGCTCACGCGACAGACCACCAGGGCCCAGCGCCGACAGACGACGCTTGTGCGTCAGACCAGACAGAGAGTTGTTCTGGTCCATGAACTGAGACAGCTGCGAGGTGCCGAAGAACTCGCGGATCGCCGCGGAAACCGGGCGGACGTTAATCAGCGAGGTCGGCGTGATGGACTCCGCGTCCTGCGTCGTCATGCGCTCGCGCACAACGCGCTCCATGCGGGACAGACCAACGCGGACCTGGTTCTGGATCAGCTCGCCTACCGTGCGCAGACGACGGTTACCAAAGTGGTCAATGTCGTCCGTGTTGATCGAAATGACCTCGCCCTCTGGGGAAGTCATCTCGTGCTCACCTGCGTGCAGGCGCACCAGGTACTCGAGGGTCGTCGCGATGTCTTCCTCGGTCAGCGTCATCAGGCCGTCGTGGTCGCCGCCAAGACCGAGCTTGCGGTTGATCTTGTAACGGCCAACTCGTGCCAGGTCGTAGCGCTTCGCCTTGAAGAACGAGTTCTCCAGCAGGGACTGCGCGAGGTCGCGCGTCGGCTGCTCGCCCGGGCGCTGCTTGCGGTAAATCTCCAGCAGCGCCTCGTCGGTGTTCGCCACACCGTCATTCTCGAGGGTGGACATCATGATCTCGGAGAAGCCGAAGCGCTCCGTGATCTGCTCCGTCGTCCAACCAAGCGCCTTCAGCAGCACCGTCACTGGCTGACGACGCTTACGGTCAATACGCACACCAACCGTGTCACGCTTATCGACGTCAAACTCCAACCACGCACCGCGCGAAGGGATCACCTTCACCGCGTGCAGCGGCCGCTCCGTCGACTTATCAATCGTCTCGTCGAAGTACACGCCCGGCGAACGCACCAACTGCGAAACAACAACACGCTCAGTGCCGTTGACGATGAAGGTGCCCTTGTCCGTCATCAGCGGGAAATCACCAATGAACACCGTCTGAGACTTAATCTCCTGGGTTTCATTGTTGATGAACTCCGCCGTCACATACAACGGCGCGGAGTAGTTAATATCTTTTTCTTTACACTCGTCGATCGTGTCCTTGACATCTTCGAAGCGCGGCTCGGACAGCGTCAGGCTCATGTTGCCCGAGTAGTCCTGGATTGGAGAAATCTCTTCGAGAATGTCCTCCAAGCCACTCGTGATACGCGCGTCGGCGCCGCGAGCTTCCTGCTCACGCTCACGCCACTCCTGCGTACCAACAAGCCACGCGAAAGATTCAAGCTGTACATCAAGAAGACCCGGGACAGCGATCGGCTCTGCGATCTTCGCGAACGAATAACGTTCGGGAGCCCCGGGAATTTCAGCCATTGACATGGTCTGGTTTGAGACTGCCAAGTTGGGTCCTTCCAGCACCTAAGGCGGACGCCGATCTCTACTCTGGCTCTGTAAAAATCGGCGTTTCCGCTGGGTAGATTAGCATTCGGTCTGCTTCGGAATACCCGCCCCCAGAGACAGCAAAATCACCTTGTCAAGTCAGCGATTCGAAAATTCTCGACGCCAACAAAGCAAGGTTGACATAGCGGACTGGAGACGGCTTCCAGTGCAACGAATGAGTTTACACAATCCACCCAATGTTGTAAAGGGCAGCAACAATCCCCCGATTCAATGCCGTCGCGGGGAAGCTTAGCACTAAACGCAGGCGCGACGCTAACGCCGACGCGGCCACAACGCGCCAACCAGACCAATCAAGGTCAGCGCACCACCCAAACCGAGCACGCCCCACGTGAAGGCCTGTTGCGTGGAAGGCCCGTATGCGCCGTCGAGAAGCGTGATGAGCTCGGCAGTCTGCTGCTCGTCCATCGCGGCGTCGTAGGAAACAATGCCCTGGACCTCATTGCCGTCCACGTCAGCATAATAGTCGTTGACACGCTCCTGCATCCCCACGACCACGCCGGTGATCTGATCAACCAACAACTCGCGCTGCGCGCTATGCGTATAGAACGTGCGGACCGGCTCACCGTCTTCCCCTTCGACGGTCAACGTGTTTCGCATATCCGCGTACCGCTGCGCCACGTTCGTTGGCGCAATGACCTGCCGGAACCGCAGCACCGCGCGCCCAGCAACCGATTCCTCTGCGACGAACTCCGCGGGAGCAGCCCCACGCAACACCGGGTCGAACACCTGGTACGTCTCCTGCTTCACCGGCGACGGCAACTTCAGCCACGACCCCTCCATCGGGACATCGACGGCCGGCATCGCCATCACAAGCTGGACCTTTGCCGGTCCCTGCGCCTCACCGGTTTCACGGTCCAACGTATACGTCCACGTGCTCGCGCCGACAAGGTTTTCAAAGTCCGTACCCGCGTCCCCCGCACGCAACGTGTCCCCCACGCGCACGCTGGCAGAGTCCTTGCCCGCCGGATTCTGCACCTCCATGTGCAGCTGGTGCACCACCGGGGCCGGCTCACCCTCGCGGGTGCCGTCGGGATCGGCCATCGTCAGCGTTACCGCCCCAAGGTCCAGCGGTAGCTTCGCGCCCGAGTTCAGCACACGCGGGGCCAGCAGACCACCAACCAACAACGCAATGCCGAGGCCCGCCAACAACGAAGCAATGATCCTGGATTTGGGCAGCATGGTGCGAAATCTTAGCACACAACGCGAAACACCCCGCCAGCCACAGTACGTGGCAACGGGGTGTTCGTCGAAAAGCTATGCAGCCTGCGAGATTACTTGAGGGTAACCTTTGCGCCAGCCTCTTCCAGCTTGGCCTTTGCAGCCTCTGCATCGTCCTTGTTTGCGCCCTCGAGGATAGCCTTTGGAGCACCCTCGACCATTTCCTTGGCGTCCTTCAGGCCCAGGCCCGGAACGAGCTCGCGGACAACCTTGATGACACCGATCTTCTTGGCGCCAGCGTCCTCGAGAACAACGTCGAACTCGTCCTTCTCCTCTGCAGCAGCAGCGTCGCCGCCAGCAGCGCCCGGAGCAGCAGCAACAGCAACTGGTGCAGCAGCGGTAACGTCGAAGACCTCCTCGAATTCCTTCAGGAACTCGGAAAGCTCGATGAGGGTCATTTCCTTGAACTGCTCAATGAGCTCGTCCTTAGACAGCTTAGCCATGGTGGCTTCCTTTCTATTGGTGGGCGGTTAGCCCAAGTTTGTAAGTGTGTTATGCGGCGTCGTTCTGCTTGTCCTGCAGCGCAGCGACAAGGCGAGCCGTCTTGGATGCCGGAGCCTCGAACAGCCCAGCAGCCTTTGCCAAAGAACCCTGGAATGCGCCAGCGAGCTTTGCAAGCGTGGTCTCGCGGTTGTCCATCTCAGCGATGGCGTCAACCTGAGCGGCGTCGATGGCAGCGCCATCCATGTAGCCACCCTTGATCACAAACGCGTCGTGATCCTTGGAGAACTTCTTCATGACCTTAGCAGCGTCGACAGCCTCGCCCTTAATGAAAGCGATAGCGGTCGGGCCGGTCAGAAGCTCGTCGAGACCCTCGATGCCGTGCTCGTTCGCAGCGATCTTGATGAGGGTGTTCTTGGCGACGTGGTATTCGACATCGAAGCCGAGATCGCCACGAAGAGTCTGCAGCTGACCAACGGTCAGGCCACGGTACTCCGTCAGCACGATGGAGCTAGCAGCGTCAAACTTCTCCTTCAACACAGCAAGCTCGCGCTCATTCTTCGGATTTGCCATTACACACGCCTCCTTCCAATAACTTCATGTCCTTCAATCCGCCCGGGACACAAAAAGTGCCCCGTGCAGAAGCACGAGGCACCATTAGAAAGGTAGGCCACGTTCCTCCTGCGTGGGTCGACCCCTGGAGAGGGGTACCTTCGGCCCCGAAGGGCGACCGACGGTCTTCGGTGAAACTTGAGCTCGGGTATTACCCGTTCAAACTTCGTTGTGGAACCCTACACGTCTTCTTGTGTACGCGCAACTCCGCGCAACATCCGCGCCGCCACCACGAACAACGCAATGCCTCCCAGCAGCGCCATCAAGCCAACACCGAGGATGAGCCCGCCCCAGAAACCGCTGGCAGTCACGCCCGTTGCGGGTTCCTCCTGCGCTGCTCCCTGGTCGAAAGATGAGACGATGCCACCGCCACCAGCCTGTATCGGAGCGTCCGGGATCGCTCTTCTTGTCGACGTCGGCTTCGCCCCCGTCGCCGTTGCCGCCTTCTGCTTCGGTGCCGATGTTGTTGTGGACTTCTGCGCCGGTTTCTGCGCCGTCGTCTGCTTTGGTGGCGCCTGCTTGGTCGCGGCCTTCGTTTCCGTCGCACGCACAGTACTTATTACAGTGCGCGGTGGCACTGGCTTTGACGGCGCAGTCGTTGCGGCTGGCCGTAGCTTCTGGCCGAACTTGCTCAACTCCTCGTCGATTGAGCGGATCCCCTTCGCTAATGCGCCCATCCATGTGTCGCTGGTCGCTGCATTGGAGCCGCACGAATCCAGCTCACGATATCCGCTCGCGTGCTGTTCGTGGGCCGTCGCGATGGCGGCGTCGCCGACCGCGAAGACCGCAACGAGCTCCGCAGAGTCAAACGCGAAAGTCACGGCGTAAAGTCCAGGCTCGGTGAAACCGAATGCCTGGTGGTCATGGGCGTTCGCCGGGTAGCTCAGCGTGCGGGACTTGTCGCCCGAGTCCAGCTCGAGCTTCGCGCCCTGCAGACCCTCGTGCCAGGTGTACATACGGCCGGGTCCGGCGACAGCATTAATGCGGACGGTGGCGGGGGCTGGGTGGTGGGTTGTCGAGAACCCGAGCCACGGCAGGTCCGCCTTCTGCGACTGCGGCAACACCCACATGTGCTCGGGGCGGGTGGGGAACGTGTCGCGCAGCGTCGCAGGGATGTCCTGGCGCGCGCGGTCGGGAACCTCGAAGAGGAAGGTGCCGCTGGTGTGCCGCGCGGGGTTGTTGGGGTCGCGGTCGTCGATGAGCGCGGCCTCCCCCGTATCGACGGGCCCCATGTCCATATGCCCGTTCGCGATGAACGCCTCCGGGCGGGTGCGCAGCGCGTCGCAGTGCTTCGCAGTGGGTGCGGGTGCCGGTGCCGGTGCCGCGGTTGTCACTGGTGCTGTTGGTGTTGGTGTTGGCGGTTGCGTCGGTGACGGAGTGGGCGTCGATAGTGCGGGGGTGCGAAGTCCCGTCGTGGTGCCCTCCGGCAAACCGACGTCCGCGTCGGTGCCAACCAGCCAGTACTGGTCGGTCCAGCCGGTGTACTCAGTCTCACCGTTGGTCAGCTCGGCGCGGCCCTGCCAACGCAGCTTATAAACGCCGGGCTTCGTAAACGTCCAGTTGAAATGGCCGTGCGCGCCAACCTCATACTCGACGGTGCGCATCTGTTCGTCAGCGCTATTGAAGAGGCGCTCAGCCGGCGAGGCGGCGTTCTTAAAGAAGATCTGCACATCACCCGGACCATCGATGCCCAGCAGGTCGAAGTACATCATGTCGTCTTTGAAGTTGCTCGGCACAGCACCCGGCAGCTCGTGCGCCGGGTCAAATGCACCGATGCCGGACCAGATGGGGCGCCAATCATCGGTGAAATCCGCGTGCTGGGGCGCGAGCCACACCTGACTGCCCGGAGCGCCCAGAAAATCGAGGGAACCATCATCCGGGATGGTGAGGCGGGAGACGTCATTGCCGTCGGCGTCAGCGTCGAGAGGCAGACGGAAGCAGACGTCGCGCTGGTCAGTGACCTGCTGACCGTCAACCGCACCAATGGACAGCTGGCCGTCGAACCGAGTGCCGTAGAGGGCGTCATTGTGGGAGTGGTAGAGCAACTTACGCCCGGCACAGGGGTGGTCAAGGTCCTCCGGGAGGACGACGCCATGCCCCGGGTCACCGGGTTGATGCCCGGCAGGCGTGGTCGCGTGCGCCGGGGTGACAGTAAACGCGATCAGCGCAACCACAAGGATGAGTCTGCGGATCATGCCCGCACCCCTTTCCTAGCGAAGAGCCAACTCGCACCGAAGATGGCAGTCACACACAGTACAATCGTTGCGCCGGTCGGCGAGTCAAACGACCACGCCAGCCATACACCAACCACGCTGCCTACCACGCCAATCAGCGCGGCGAGGATCATCATGATCTCCAGGTTGTCTGTAAACAGTCGCGCGGCGGACGCCGGGGTAACCAACAGTGCCAACACCAGAATGTTGCCGATCGTCTGCACCGAAACCACCACCGCGGCCGTCACACACAGGTACAACACCAAGTCCAGGAGCGCGGCGCGCACGTTCATCGCGCGCGCCGTCTCTCGGTCGAGCGCCACCGCGGTCAGCCACGGCCGTAACACCACCACCAGCGACACAATGACAACACACGTCGCAGCACTGACTATAAGGTCGCGCTCACTCACACCTGTCAGCGAACCAAACAAGAACGAACTCAGCGACGCTGTGTAGCCCTCAACGCGCGAAATAATCACCAAGCCAAGCGCGAACGCGGCCGCAAACACAATGCCAATCACCGCGTCCTCTTTCAGCGCACGCCGTTGCGATAGCACTGCAATCAACACCGCCACGATCAACCCGGCAACGGCCCCACCGAGCAGCACCGACACCTGCAGCGCGAACGCCAACGCAACACCCGGAAACACGGCGTGTGCCACCGCATCCCCGATAAACGCCATACCGCGCAGCACCACAAAACACCCAACGACCGCGCACAACACGGACGCCAACACTGCCGCCGTCAACGCGCGCGGCAAGAACGCCAGGTGCGGGTTGGCCACGTCAGCCAAGAATTGCAGAAACCCGATCTCAAGCACGGGATACCTCTTTCACATGTGTTTGCAGCGCCGCCAGCCATGGCGAATCCGGGCCGACGCCGAACGTGTCCATCCAGGGGCGGGCGTCGTCAAGATCAGCGGGAGCCCCGTCCGCGACGATGCCACCGCGGAACAGCAGGAGGCGATCACAAGAGTCAACAGCCTCCACGATGTTGTGTGTGGACATCACGATCGCGATTCCGCGGGAAGCCAGCTGACGAAACAGCGCTAGCAGCTGCTCAGTAGACGGGATATCGAGGCCGGTGAACGGCTCGTCGAGGAACAGCGCGCCTGGACGACGCACCAGGGCGCGCGCCACCAATACGCGTTGGCGCTGCCCTCCGGAGAGCGCCGCGATCGGCCGGTACGCCAGGTCTTGGAGGTTCACAGCTTCGAGTGCTTCCGCCACAGCTTCGTGGTGCTCCGCCTTAGGCCGCGCGTACCACGGGCGCAGGTCAAGCGTGGCGTTCATGACAGCGGACGCGACATCGATCGGGAAATCCCAGGCGACGTCGTGACGCTGCGGGACGTACCCCACCACTTTGCGCACCGCGTGGCCCGTACACTCCCCTACCCGCACCGTTCCGGCTGTGCCGGGAATCAGGCCGAGCGTTGCACGCATCAGCGTGGTCTTCCCCGCCCCGTTCGGACCGAGCAGCGCGACGAACTGCCCGGCAGGCACAAGAAGATCAACGCCCTCAAACACCGGGCGACCCGGGTACCCGGCGCGCAAGCCTCGCACCTCTATAAGCGGTTGCGTGCTCACGCGCGACGCTCCTTCCGAGAACGCGCCACTAGAAGCGCCACCAGCGCGAGCACCAACACACCGATCACCCCACCAGCGATCAGCCCCGCATTCAGCGTGCTCTGGTTATCTGCCTGTTCTTCCGACGCAGCACCCTCGCGCCACGGCCCGTTGAACTGTGCGGACTGCGCCGCCGCTACGTCCGTCCCGTCGCCTACAGCCACGCGCACCAACTGCTCGTCCGTGTGAACGGTGCCAGCGTCATCCTTCACCACTGCTCGCACCCCGACCAGGTGCACTCCCGGCTCGGTGAAGACCCAATTGGCGTGGGTATGCGTGTTCGGCTCCACCCACATTGGCTGCACACCCGGCTCAGTAGTCGTCCACAGCAACTGTGGTGCGTGGAACCCGCCCGGTTGCAGGAACAGGGAGAACTCGCCTGGCCCTTCGTGTCCGCCGAACTCCAGGCTCACGCCGTTTCCGGAGTGTTCGAGCAGGCTCGCGGCCTGCGTGTTCCACCCCAGCCACGGCACCCCGGCAACCTCAGTCTGTGGGATCACCCAGACGTCCGCACCTGGCTTTGCGCCGGTGAAGGCGAAGTCGTCGCCGTCGGGGAGGGTTTGCTTCGCGGCATCGGTCACGCGGAACACCACGTCGTCGAGGTGACGCCATACGGGCGGTTGCTGTGTGTCGTCGCGAGCGAGAAATTCAAGGGTATCCCCGTTGAATGTCGCGCCTAGGTCGACGTGACCGGCGTCAATAACTGTGTGCTCACCGGCTGGCGCAATCGCCTCATCTGCGCTGACCACCTGTTGTAACGCAGGATCGTTGTTGGCGGCCTGCGCATTCGCGATCGCAGGAGTTGCCACGATCATCGCAGCAACCATCAGTGGGGTAATTCGAAGTTTCATTGTTCGCTCATTTCTCATTTCGTCCGAGGCACCTGCGTATCGACGCAGCATTCGCCTCCACAAGGTGTATATAGGTATCGGCTGGCCCAGACCCCGGAGGATCCAATGTGTCGCCCCAGATTGGGCATACATCTATGCCAAGCTGGGCGGCGGTTTCTGTCAGCACTGTGCTGCGCCCCGCCAACTGTGGTTCCAGGAAGACCGCGGGCACGTGCAGATTCTCCAGTGTGCGGGTGAACGCGATGACATCACGCGGGCTCGGCTCCACGCTGGGGTTTGGCGTGACAAAACCTGCAACTCGCATTCCATATGCCCGCGCGAGGTAGGCGTATCCATGGTGCGTAGTCACCAGGTTGCGTTGTTCCTCCGGAACCGCGGAGACAGACTCGTGCATCATTTCATCCGCTGCGTCCAGTTTTTGCAGGTAGTCGCGGGCGTTTGCCTGGTAGATTTCCGCGTGGCGCGGATCCACCGCAGCCAACTCGTCACGGATTACCTGAACGATCGCTTTCATCGCCCGAACGTCGTGCCACACATGCGGGTCCAGCTCACCATGCACGTGATTGCCCAGCACCGCCTGCGGGAGCAGGTAGGTTTCCTCCCCCGGCGTACCGAGGAATCGGAAGGGGCGCTCCGGAGGGATCGGCTGCAGGGTTGTATTCGGCACTGTGACGGCTACGTTCACTGGATCCATGCGGCCATCGTCATCCGAGTTGAGCACGAGGTGAGCCGCACCTTGCCCATCAAGCTCTGTTGTAATGTCGACGTGCCCCTTCTCCACCGCGTGCAACCCCGGCGTTACCCGCGCGGGATCCTGCCCCACAACGACCGTCACCGTCGACTCCACACTTGCGCGCTCAGGTGCACCGACGGCATCGCGAATATGCGATTCAAACCTCAGCTTGTACACGCCTGGCTTGGAAAATGCCCAGCTCAAGTGAGTATGCGCGTCAACCGGCAGGGTCTTTACGTCACGGCTATCCAGCCCGTCGTGAGAGTTGAACACCACCTCCGGGGTGCCGAAGGTTCCCAGGATGAACGCGAAAGTGGCACCGGGGCCGTCAACATCTACAAGGTGTAAGTCCGCGACTCCCGTCGTCGGGAGCTGTTGGCCCGTATCCACCCGCAACCCGAGCCACACCGCATCTAGGCTCGCGTCCTCCACAAGCGGAATCGGCGCAAACCCGTACCGTTGCGCCTCCTGCGCAAGTGCCACGACCGGAGTCGTGTCACGCACGGTCGCCGCAATCGTATTCGTTAAAGACTGTGGCTCCAACAACAGTCCGTTGGTAAAAATGGCATCCGCATACGCGATGTCGCGTGTGGCATGCAAGCTCGGTTCGTAGCTGTGCGGATCAACCCCACGCGCCATCAGCGTGTGCACATCAGCCACATCACCTGCAACGTTTTGAACCGCATCCGCCAAAATAGGTGTCGACGCCACCACCGACGCCTTCCCCTCTCCCACCGACTGCCCTTCCGGTGCGCTACACGCCCCGAGCAGCGCCACGCACATCAGCACAGCGGCTCGTTGAAAAAACTGGATCACCGGTGGCCACCGAAACCCCACGCTGCGGCGACACGACGGCGCAACGACGCATCCAAACACAACCAACCCGCACCAAAGACAAACACGCCCAAGCCGAGCACAGCCACCGGCAGCGTCATCACTGTCGTACCCGTTTCTGCAAGGGCCCCACCGCGTTGCGCGGGAGCAACATCCTGCTGCTGGTGATCTTGTGATTGCAACTGAGTCTCTCCCTGATCAGGCGCTGGATTCGCGTTGCTCGCCACCACTGGCTGCGCGCACTCGCCCTCCTCGTCAAAGACGGAGCCAAAGTCGAAGTGACCATCGTTCGCGTTACCGGCGCCGCCAATGTCAAAGGTGAGCGTCGCCTCCCCGCTCACCGGCTCGCCATTACTCGTCGTCGCGCTTTGACGAACTGTCACCGTGTAAGTCCCCGGAGCACTGAACATCCAGTTTGGATGCACATGTGAATTCGCAGGAATGGTATGGCTGCCCTGCGCCTGCCCATCCACGCCACGGAACCACTCCTCGCCCACGACCTGACCGAGCCCACCCTGCGTGAACACAAACATGGCACCAGGTCCATCAAATTTTGTAATCTCCCAGGCCACATCCCCAGGAGTGTGCTCAAGCAGCGACGGATGCTGCGTATTCGCTCCAAGCCATGGCACACCGGCTTGCTGAGTTGCACCGATCATCCACGCGGTACCGGCCGGAATTGGCCCGACTGGATTGGAGAGCTGCTGCTTTGCTGCATCACCCAGCCCAAAAACGAGCTCTGCGGGATCGCGCCACTCGGCCGGAACAGTGCGGTCGTCTTTCACCATCGGGTGCAGTGTCGGGTGGCATTCCGCCGCGAAAGCAGGCGTCGACATGGAAAGGAGCAGTAATGTCGCGGCGAGCGCTCGCAGAATCTTGATGACAGAAAATTTCACCTAATGAAGATTATTTTCATTAGCGTTCGCATGCAAGTCATACGTTATCCACAGGGCACTTCAGAAAACGCCACACAAGAAGAAGTTATCCACAGGTAGCGTGAAAAGCCTTTCCCAGGCGTTCTGCAACCACATATGTTCAGGTTATGAACTTCAAGACATTCCTAGAATCCATGTCCACGCAGGCACTCGACGTACTGGACGGCTTCGATTACGAAGCCGCCATCGAAGCAGGCGTCGATCCAACACGAGCCCGCGCCTGGCGCCAGCTCCACGACATCTACTTCGGGCCCACAAAATCCCGACAAAAACAGCGACTCGCTACCGAAAAGGCTCGACGCTACGGCTTCTCACTCGACCAACTCGCTATGATCGAACGGCGCTTACGCCCCATCAAGTCCGCGCGAACACGCACCAAACTGCGCCTCGTACTCCTCGATACCAAGGGCACATACAAAAAGCTCAGCGAACGCGCAAAAGCACTTCTTCCGAACAACACCAAGCACCAAAACGACCGCCTCACATTTTCGCCTTCCCGCAATGGGCGCCGCACCATGACGCTCACCACCAACGAGCGCGACCTCGCCGACCTTGAACACGCCCTCACCCAAGACATGGACCCCAAGACGCCACCCACGAAACACATGCTGCGCAGATTCCTCGACATCATACGTGGCGACGGCCGTTCCGTCCCCCACGCGGTCCCCCGACCTCTCTTGCTCATTCCACTCCCCCAGTGGATCCAAATACAGCGCGGCCACGGCGACGAGACCACCCTCACCCTGACCGATGGCACCACCATGACAGGCGCCGAATACCTAAACAGCCACGTCGCCACCACCGAGAACGAGCTCGAAGCCGCCGTCTTCCACCCACAGCACGGGGCAGTCAACCTCTACCGGACACAACGCCTCGCAAATGACAAGCAGCGCGCTCTGGCCCGCGCCGTTACCCCCGGCTGCCCAGTGCCTGGATGCCGCCATGCAGCCGACGCCTGCGAAATCCACCACATCACTGCATGGCAACACGGCGGGGAAACGAACATCAACAACCTGTCGCCATTGTGCCGCTACCACAATCGCGTCAACGACGACGACCCCCAACGAGCACGCCGAGGTCGCATCGAAATTGTGGACGCACAACCGCTCTGGCACTCACCACGCGGCTACTCCGCCCCAAACCCAGTCCACCGACCTGGTGCGATGAAAATGTTGTACACATAGCAAAACGCCCACCACGACGGGGCCGAAGTGGGCGTCGAAAAGCTGCTGACTAGAACTGACGCTTCATCCAGTTCACGATGACCTCATTGAACTCATCAGCCTTCTCAACCTGCGACCAGTGGCCACACTGTGCGAAAAGGTGAGCGTCAGCGGACGGAATTGTGTTCACCAGGTCCCACGTGCGCTGCGGCGTAATCACGACGTCTTGCATGCCGTGCACTAGCAGAACCGGGATCTCGACCTTCGACAGCACGTCGAAGTCGAGTGGAAGCTCGGTACGGTCACGGTCACGCGCCTGCACAACCTCCTGTAGGCGATCAGACGCCGTATCGTTCAGCGCGGACTGGTAGCGCAGCGACACGAGCTCATCGGTGATCAGCGACTTATCCACCACGAACTGCTCGAGCGTGTTGCGGATACCTTCTTCGGTCAGCTTCGGGTTCGAATGACCCTTCAGCGCGCCGGTCAACTTCGCCCCACCGGTGCCCATGGAGATGATGCCCTTCACACGCTCCGGGTGGTCGATGATCATCTGGAAGCCAACCCAGCCACCGAGCGAGTTACCAACAATCCAGGTCTTTTCAATTCCCAGGGCATCCAGCACACGGATTGCGTGCTCAACCCACTCGCGGATACCGTACTTGGTGCCCTCAGCTACGACGGTCTGGCCGTAACCAATGGAGTCGATCGCGATGCATCGTGCGTTCTCGGAGATGGTCGGAAGGTTCAGCCACCAGTTCGCGGCTGCAGTCACGCCCGTGCCGGAGCCGTGGAGGAACAGTACTGGTTCGCCCTCGCCGAGATCGTGGTAGTGAGTGAGCTCGCCGGGTGCCGTCTCCAGCCACTTGTCCTCGAGCCCGAAGAATTCGTCAGTCTTGTAATCAGGAATGGAAATTTCAGTCATACAGCCAACATAGCGACGAACCCACACACACGCCGGAGTGTTCCAGTCCGTGGCACACGATAGACACTATCCGGTTACACTGATCCTATGGTTCAAGACGCAAAACCAAACTCCATCGACAAGGCGTTCGGCATTCTGAAAGCGTTCAAGAGCGAGGACGTCAACGGGGTTGGCGTTTCAGAGTTAGCCCGGCGCGTCGATCTTCCAAAGTCGACGACGCACCGCCTTCTTAACAAGCTGGTGGAAAATGATGCCGTCCTCAAAGCGAACGAGCTCTATCGGCTCAACCCGGCGCTCGGAATGGCGTCAACACCGGAGGTGTATTCCGAGCAAACCGCTCAGGTATCAGAGTTGCTCACACCATTTTTGGCAGCGCTTTTTGAGCGCACTCGACACACCGTCCACTTTGGACATGTTGAAGGGACGAACGTTCGTTACGCGAACAAGCTCTTTTCCGTCCGTGGTGTGACAGCGCCGTCACGCATTGGCGGCCTCATTCCCGCTTACGCGACTGGCATTGGCAAAGCAATTATGGCGTACGACGAAACGCTGACCGAGCGCATCATCCGTGAGGGGCTCGCGCCATGGACCCCGCACACGATCTCAGACCCGGATGAGCTGCGTGAAACGTTGAAAAAGATCCGCGATGAAGGTATCGCCTACGACCTTGAGGAAATTTCGGAAGGTCTATGCTGCGTCGCCTGCCCGATTTTCGGCACCGAGGGCGTACCGATTGCCGCGATGAGCGTTTCCTTTCCCGCAGAAGACTTTCAGCCCAAAACAGTAATCCCGGTCCTCAAAAAGATTTGTGGATCCGGGACTCGTGCGTGGAGAGCGAAGCACGCGGGATAAACCCGCATACGCGCTCTACTTCGCTACTTCTGCTTTGCCAGGTCGATTGCGACGTCGATAATCATGTCTTCCTGACCACCGACGTAACCACGGCGACCGACTTCTTCCAGGATGGTCGCTGCAGGCACACCATAGCGTTCCGCGGCGCGCTGCGCGTGGAGCAAGAAGGAGTTGTAAACGCCAAACTCACCCTGGACGATGGAGCCGCGGTCCATCATTGGGAGACGCTCGACCATTGGCTTCAGGACGTCTTCAGCGGCGTCACGAAGCTTGGCTTGATCAACATTGCCGATGTCAATGCCGGTGCGGTTGAACACCGTGGCTAACACCTCGATCGGTGCGTTACCGGCGCCAGCACCAAGCCCATACAGGGTGCCGTCAATTTGGCGAGCACCATTGACTACAGCGAGCAACGAGTTTGCAACCCCGAAACCGAGGTTCTGGTGTCCGTGGAAGCCGACCTGTGCGTCGTCGCCAATCTCTTCAACGACTGCCTTGACGCGGTCCGCGGCCTGGTTCATCACCAGGTAGCCGGCGGAGTCGACCACGAAGACGCACTGACAGCCGGCATCGACCATGATGCGGGCCTGCTTCGCAAGCTCTGCTGGTGGGATGCGGTGTGAAAGCATCAGGAAGCCACCGGTCTCAAAACCAAGCTCCCGTGCTGCCTGGAAGTGCTGGATCGAAATATCTGCCTCGGTGCAGTGAGTGGCAACGCGCACGATGGATGCGCCCGCACTCTTTGCTTCTTTGAGGTCCTTTACGGTACCCAGGCCTGGAAGCATCAGTGCGGCAATCTTCGCATTCTTGACTTCTTCGACTGCGGCTTCGATGAGTTCGATGTCGCGGGTGTGGGAGAAGCCGTAGTTGAAGGAAGACCCGCCAAGCCCGTCGCCGTGAGTGACCTCGATCATTTCGACGCCGGCGTCGTCAAGCGCGCGGGCGATCTTTTTCACCTGGTCTTTGGTGTACTGGTGGCGTACGGCGTGGGATCCGTCACGCAGGGTCGTGTCGTTGAGGCGGATTTTGTGTGTCGGGATGCCATCGATGACATCGCTCGCAACCGTGTTCATACTATGCTCCTTGCTTCTGCGCCGACACGAGCTCGGCGTACTTGTTTGCGGTGGCAATTGCTGCCGATGTGATGATGTCGAGGTTGCCGGCGTAGTCCGGCAAGAAGTCGCCTGCCCCTTCTACTTCGATGAGGACGGAAACACGACCGAGTCCGTTCCAGTCGTCGCGGGCTTCTTCGAACTGTGGATCTGCGGTGAGGCGGTAGCCCGGTACGTACTGCTGCACCTTCGCTGCCATTTCTTTGATGGACGCGGCGATCTGGTCTTGCAGTTCGCCAGGAGCCGCGGCTTCTGGAGGAAGGGCACAGTAGACGGTGTTGCGCATCATCATTGGTGGCTCGACGGGGTTGAGGATGATGATGGCTTTTGCGTGTTTCGCGCCAGCGAGTTGTTCGAGGGCGGCGGCAGTGGTTTCGAGGAACTCGTCGACGTTAGCGCGGGTGCCGGGACCCGCAGACTTCGAGGAGATCGACGCAACGATCTCCGCGTATTCGACGTCTACGATGCGGGATACTGCCGCGACAATCGGGGTGGTGGCCTGACCGCCACAGGTAATCATGTTCACATTGTCGACGGTTTCGAGCTCATCCAGGTTGACCGATGGGCAGAAGAATGGGCCGACGGCCGCCGGGGTGAGGTCGATGGCGCGGATGCCTGCTTCGCGGTAGCGCGGTGCGTTTGCTGCGTGTGCGCCCGCCGAGGTTGCTTCAAAGACGAGGTCTGGAAGCGGATCCTGTTGCAGGAGCCAGTCGACGCCTTCGTGGGAGGCCGCGATGCCGTTTTCGCGCGCACGCTTGAGGCCTTCCGATTCTGGATCGACGCCGACCATGTAGCGCAGATCAATGTTGGATTCGTTGTTCAAAAGCTTCATCATCAGGTCGGAGCCGATGTTGCCCGATCCGACGATGGCTGCTGTCATTTTCTTTTGCATTGTGGTGCTCCAAACCTATTTAAACCGGACGTCGATGGCCCCGTATGGGCCGTAGGATACTGCGAGGTGTTGGCCTGCTTTGAAAGCGACTGCGCCGCAGAAGCTACCGGTAAGCACGATGTCACCGGCGCGCAGGGCGGTGCCTTGCTCGTCGAGAATGCCTGCGAGCCACGGCAGCGGGAGCAGCGGGTCGCCCATCACATCCTTGCCGACGCCCTCTCCGACAACTTCGCCGTCGAGCGTCATCGTCGCGTGGACTGTTGCAGCTTCCTCCAAGTCGAGATCGAGCGGGGTCGGGTCCCACACGATGGCGCCGAACGAAGCGTTGTCGGCGATGGTGTCGACAAGGCGGATGTCCCAGTCACGGACTCGTGAGTCGATGATTTCGACTGCAAGGTGCGCGGACTTGACAGCCTTGCGGGCCTCTTCGAGTGTCGCGCCCGGTTCAAGGTCCTTCCCGAGCACGAACGCGAGTTCCGGTTCGACCTTCGGGGAGATGAAGCGGTCGACTGCAATGTCGGTGCCGACTTCGTAGAGGTCGGCGTCGGTAAAGAACCCGAAGTCTGGGCTATCGACCCCCAGCTGCTGCTGCATTGCGAGTGAGGTCAGACCAACCTTGCGCCCGATAACTTTGTGTCCGCGGGCAACGAAGTCTTTTTCCTGGATCTGTTGGATTGCGTAGGCGTCGGCGATGTCAAGGTCGGCGACGACGGTGCGCGGTGGCGCGATCGGCTCGCAGGACGGGTACGCGGCGAGCAGGTCGTTTGCGATGGTACGCAGGGAGTCCTCACGGCTACTCATCTATCTGTCTCTCCTATGATGCGATGACCAGGCCGAAGCCTGCGACGAACTCTGGGATTGGGCGGTAGAACGTGAACTCCGCGTTGACTCCACCGTTGGCGGCGGTCAGCGCGGAAAACGCCGCAACCCAGGTACGCACCTCGTGCGAGGAGTGACCGGCTTCGTCGTCCATGGTGTCGGCGTCGTAGGCGTCGAATCGCGTCGATTCGCCGGAGATGCAGTCCGCCATGAACTTTTCGTCCCACTCTGGGTTGATGTCGATGATTCCTGCATTTGCGGCACCTTCTTTGCCGGCGGCGATGACGCGAGCTTCACGAGCGTCGCGGTCGGCCTGGTCCGGGTGGCCGTGGAGCATGAAGTGCTTCTGCGCGTCGGTTGCGGATGCCCAGCGTGGAAGCGGCGGGTCGTGGGACAGGCCACCGGAGGCAACCATCAGCACCTTCTTATCCTGGGCCTTCGCCCACTTGCCGACGGCCTCCCCCATCACACGGATGCGCTGCATCGCGGTGAACGGTCGGGCGACTCCGTTGACGAAGATCGGGATGACTGGCTTGGCGGTCAGGGAGCCGAAGAGCAGCTCGACAGGCTGTGCGCCGCCGTGGTCGAGAACCATCTGGCGGGAGATTGCCATGTCGACGTCCTGGTCGATAACGAATTGCGCGAGCTCTTCTGCGGCTGACTCGGGCACGTCGAATGGGCCAGGCGTAGTGAGGTAGTCACCCATCGATTCTGCTTGTAGGCCTACACAGAACGGGGGCATCAGGGTGTAGAAGAACCCGTTGAAGTGGTCCGGCGTGAAGACGATGACCAGATCTGGGTCATATTCTTCCGCGGCTTTGCGGGCTTTTGCGAATGCGTCTTGCAGCGCCTCGTTCACCTCTGGTTTTGGCTCGTTGATGCCGAGCAGCGGGCTGTGGGACAGCGCAATAAGTTTTACGCTCATGGTGACCTCCTCCGGGGCTGGGTTTATCAGCTGTCACATCTGACTGTAGAAGTAGCGCATCACACTCCGCACCCTCGTTCCGGGTTTTGGAACACTAAACCACATACTCAAAAGCAAGAATGCCTGGACTACCCTCGTTCCCTACCCCCGTTCCACAGATTCTGTTCTATTCACTGGAACACATACGCGAACATAACTGCCCCCATGTAGCTTAAGAATTGTGTGAAGCAAAGAACGCTTCAGAAGTAATTGTGCTTTCTATCACTAGGTGCGAAGGAGTTACCTATGGCAACGCCACCAAAGTCCGGCTTACAGCGGCCGGCAGAATTGGATCAGTGCATCGACGTCAGTGGCATGGTCGACCCTGAAGGTGGCCTGGTAGATCGTCGAGTCTTTACGGACGAGGCCGTCTATAAGCAGGAAATGTCGCGCATTTTTGCCTGTTCCTGGCTGTTTATCGCCCACGAGTCGCAGTTCCAGAAACCGGGCGATTTCTTCCAGACGTACATGGGCGAAGACCCGGTCATCGCGACGATGAACAAGAAGCGCGAAATCCGCGTGCTGCTCAACAGCTGCCGTCACCGCGGTGCCCGCGTGTGCCGCGCCGACCAGGGCCGCACGAAGATGTTTACCTGTACGTACCACGGCTGGGCGTACGACCTCGACGGTAACCTCGTCAACCTTCCTGGCAAGGAGCAGTACGACGAGAACTTCTCCCAGGACGACTGGCCGCTGGTCACGGTGCCACGCGTGGAGTCCTACAAGGGCCTCATCTTCGCGAACTGGGACGAGAACGCCGAGCCGCTCGAGGATGCGCTTGGTGATATGCGCTGGTACATCGACGCATTCATGGACCGAGACCCTGAAGGCACCTACGTCGTTGGTGGCGTCACTAAGTGGGTGCTCGACGGCAACTGGAAGTTGGCAGCGGAGCAGTTCGCTACTGATTGGTACCACGTCAACATGTCGCATGCCTCTGCGCTGATGGTGATGTCCCCGTCGGGCAAGGGCCCGAAGAAGGAGATCGCGGAGCGCACCGGTGTGCAGTACCACGACGACCACGGCAACGGCGCGGGCTTCCCAGTACACCCGAAGAACCGTTTCGACGCCCAGCCGGTCCACGAGTACTACGACTACGACTTCTTGCGCGAGCGGCTCTCCCCTGAGCAGGTGATGGGCCCGATGACGAACGGCCACGCAACCGTGTTCCCGAACTTCTCCTACCTTCCGGTGAATGGCTCGATCCGCGTCTGGCACCCGAAGGGTCCGAACAAGATGGAAGTTTGGGCATGGACTGTCCTGGACCGTTCGATGCCGGAGGATGTGGCTCGCGCGCAGCGCCTGTATAACCTGCGCACTTTTGGCCCGTCGGGCATCTTCGAGCAGGACGACGGCGAGAACTGGTCTGAGTGCCAGTCCATCGCGCATGGCTTCATGGTTGGCAACACCCCGCTGAACTACCAGATGGGTATGGCCACGGTCGGTGAACGTGAAGGGTTCCCCGGCACTACATCCGAACTGTATTCAGACGCTGCTGGTCGTGCGCTGTACCGCCGTTGGCGCGAACTGATGTCGACCCCAGCTTGGCACGAGAAGTAAACCAAACACACCCTCGAAAGGAACCGAATTACCATGGCTGAACCAGTAAAAGTTGCTGACCTGGACGATCTCGAGCAGGAGGAAGGCTTCCTGGTCACGGAGGAAATGTCGGGATACGACAAGCCGATTGCACTCTTCCGCACCGAAGACGATGAGGTGTACGCCCTCGACGATATTTGCACTCACGAAATCGCTCACCTGTCTGACGGCTGGGTCGACGGCACAATGGTTGAGTGCCCGGTGCACTCCAGCCAGTTCTGCATGAAGACTGGCGCGGTGCAGTGCATGCCAGCGACCGAGGACACCAACACGCACAAGGTTGAGCTGCGTGGCGAAGAAGTCTGGCTCTACCCAGGCGTGCCTGCTGAAGGAGCCGACAAGTGAGCAGCACGACAATCGTAGGCGGCGGAATCGGCGGCTTTACCGTCGCTGATGAGCTGCGCAGGAACGGCTACACCGGTGAGATCACGATCATTGATCCGCTTGGTGTTCCGTACGACCGCCCACCGCTGTCCAAGGACTACCTGACCAACGAGAAGACGCGCGCTGAGATTGAGTTCCGCCCGGCGGAGTGGCTCGAGGAAAACAACATTGTGTTGAAGCAAGCCACCGTTGAGCGCGTTGAGGCGCAATCGAAGAAGCTGGTGCTGGAGGGCGGTGAGGAGGTTGCGCACGACAACCTCGTTATCGCCACTGGTGGTACTGCTCGTCGCGGCAGTGCGCCGGGCTTCGACAGCGACAACGTCGTGGTGCTGCGCACTACTGAGGACGCTGACAAGCTGCGCTCGCTGATCGGCCCAGGCAAGAAATTGGGCATCATTGGCGCTGGCCTTGTTGGTGCAGAGGTCGCGTCCTCTGCACGCAAGCTGGGCGCGGACGTGGTACTCATCGACCCTGCACCGGTATCCCTGGTCCCTGCTGTCGGTCCTGAGCTGGCGCAGCGCCTCCACGACATGCACGCGGAAAACGGTGTGGAGTTCATCAACGCGATGACCTCTAGCATCGAGGAGTCTGACGGCAGGTTCCACATCGGCCTCGACGGCCACGACGCCGTCACGGTTGACGCTGTGTTGCTGTGTATCGGCATCATCCCGGAGACGGTCCTCGCCGAATCCGCTGGTCTGGAGACCGATAACGGCATCCTGGTGGATGAGCAGCAGCGCACGTCGAACTCCTCCATCTGGGCTGTGGGCGACTGCGCCCGCACCCGCCTCGAGGATGGCACGCTACTTCGCCGCCACGAGCACTGGGACTCCGCAATCCAGGAAGCAAAGACAGCCGCCGCCTCAATTATCGACGGCCCGTCTCCGAAACTTTCCGCGTCCTGGTTCTGGTCCGACCGCTACGGCGTCCACGTTGAGGGTACCGGCGATATGACTATCCCTGGCGAAACCATCATCCGCAATGACGCGGAGGGTCGCCCGGCCGTCGCGTTGCGCCTCGACGAGAACGGCGCCCTGGTTGGCGCGGCAGCAATCGAAGATTCGATGGCTGTTCGTGCGGCACGTCGCATCATCGACCGCGGTATTGCCGTCGATAAGGACAAGCTGGCTGACGCATCGATTCCTCTGAAGAAACTTGCTCGATAGCTACAAGAAAGGAATGGACTCGTGACTGACTTTCTACGTCGCGACGACGTGACCCCCGGGGAGCGAGTGGACCAAACCACCTACTTCGATCTCCAAAACATGTACTACGACGAAGCCGCCCTCCTCGATGAGGGACGCTACGTCGACTGGCTGACCCACTTCGACGAAGACCTCTTCTACTGGGCACCAACCCGCACGAACCGCCTCCGCCGCGAGCAGGCCCTCTCCATTTCGGACGAGGACGGCCCGGCCTTCTACGACGAAACCTACGACTCGCTAGCGTGGCGCATCCGCCGCTTCGACTCCGGCATGGCGTGGGCTGAAGACCCGCCGTCGCGTACGCGCCACCTGATCACGAACCTGATCGCACGGCACGTCACCGTCGGTGAAGGCGCCGACGCCGTCGAGGCGCTCGAGGTCCGCACCAACTTCTACGTCTGGCGCACTCGCCTCGAGCGCGAGCAGGACCAGTTTGTGGGCACCCGCACCGACCTGCTTCGCCCCGCGAAGGACGGTGAGGACGGCCCGAAGTGGAAGGTCTTTGACCGCCGCATCCTGCTCGACATCAACGTTCTGAACTCCAAGAACATCTCTACCTTCTTCTAAGGGCCGACATGCTACAAGGACAACACGTACTTATTACTGGTGGTGGCTCCGGACTTGGGGCAGCGCTGGCGAAGCGCTTCGTTGAAGAAGGTGCGCGCGTAGCAGTTGTGGACATCTCGCTCGAGCGATGCGAAAGTGTCGCCGACGAGATCGGCCGCGAGCACGTCCTGCCGCTCGAGGCGGACGTGACCGACACACACTCGCTGCACAAAGCCGTCGACGCTGCCGTGGCGGAGTTCGGATCCCTGGACACCGTCATCGCAAACGCTGGCATCTGGGACTACAACCGTTCCATCACCCGTCTCAACGGCGAAGAGATGAGCGCCATTTTTGACGACGTCATGAACGTCAACCTCAAGGGCTACCTGCTCACCGCGGAAGCTACGTGGCGTCACTTGCTAGCGTCGAACGGTTCGCTGATCTTCACGCTGTCCAACGCATCGACCTACGCGGCCGGCGGCGGGCCGGTCTACACCGCAAGCAAGCACGGTGCCGAAGGCATGATGCTTGAGCTGGCGTACGAGCTCGCCCCGAAGATCCGTGTCAACGGTGTCGGCGTTGGCGGCATGCGCACGAACCTATCCGGCCCCGCGTCCGCTGGCCTGGATGACCGGAAGTTCTCCGACATCATGGACAAGCGCGGCGACGGCGGCAACCCATACCTACCGCTCCACGACATTTCTACTGACCCCTATGCATTCACCGGGCCGTACGTGCTGTTGGCGTCCAGGAAAGACGGCGCGAACATCACCGGCGAAGTGATCAAGATTGATGGCGGAATCGCGGCTCGCGGTTTCGCTAAGACTGCCGGAGGCGACAACCTATGTTAATTCGCGGTGTTGAGCACGACGCAAACACTCTCGACGTCAGCCCTTGCTTCCAAGTACAGCGCCACGCTGACTGGCAGCCAGAACGCTTGGCGATGGCCTACGAAGGCCAAGAAATCAATTACGGTGAGTTCCGTGACACCGTAGTCCGCTGGGCGGCCCAGCTGAAGGAAGCTGGCGTGAATCCGGGCGATCGCGTCGCTTACTTCGGTATGAACTCCAGCTCCTTCATGTATGGCATGTTCGCGTCCTGGTGGATCGGCGCAGTGTTCATGCCTGTGAACTTCCGCCTGGCTGCGGGCGAAGTCTCGCAGCTGCTGGCGATGGGCAGCCCGAACAGCATCATCGTGGAGGGCACGTTCCTCGACGAGGCAAAGCGCATCTACGGCGTGGAGCGCCACCATGTCCTCGTTGTCGATGACGACGAGGCCGCCCCACCAGAGAGCGACATCCCGCTGTACTGGTCGCGGACCTCGCAAAGCTCCGAGTACGAAACCGTGGCGGTGGAAAAGCCGACGCCACGCACCATGTCTGACTTGGCGCTGCTGCTGTTCACATCCGGCACGACTGGCCTGCCGAAGGGCGCCCAGATCACGTTCGGCAACCTGTGGTGGAACCAGATCAACGTGGACACAGCGATCGACAGCCGCATCGGCGACGCGACGCTCGCGTCCGCCCCGCTGTTCCACGTCGGCGCGCTGAACTCCTTCGCGGTGCGCGCCTTCGGCCGCGGCAACTCGGTTGTGGTGCACCGTACCTTCGACCCAGCCCGCATCTTCAAGGACGTCGCCCAGTACAAGATCGGTTCGGCGTTCCTCGTGCCGGCACAGCTCGAGGCAATGGCACAGCACGACGAGTTCGCTGACTCCGACCTTTCTAGCCTCCGCGTCATCATCTGCGCAGGCGCCCCGGTGCCACCGCGGCTGATCCGCACGTACTGGGAGCAGAAGGACTCCGTCGTCCAGCAGGCGTGGGGCCTCACCGAGACCTCCCCATTCGCCACCTACCTCCCACCGGCCAGGACCATGGAGAAGCTCGGCTCCTGCGGCATCCCCATGGCGCACACCGAAGTCAAACTGATGGACACCGAAACCGGGCAGCACATCAAGGAACCAGGCGTTCCCGGCGAGATGTGGGTGAAGGGCCCAAACGTGGCCGTCGGCTACTGGAACAACCCTGAAGCAACCCAGAAGGCGTACACCGGTGGCTGGTTCCACTCCGGTGACATTGGCTACTTCGACGAGGACGGATACTTCTTCATCGTCGACCGCCTCAAGGACCTGATCATTTCCGGCGGAGAGAACGTCTACCCCGCCGAGGTGGAGCGCGTCCTCGCCGAACACGACGACATCCTGGCCAACTCCGTCATCGGTATCCCCGACGAGCGCTGGGGCGAAGCCGTCGTCGCCGTCTTGCAAGTCAAGAACGGCAAGGAACTCACCTTGGAAGAAGTCCGCAACCACTGTGCGAACTACCTGGCACGTTACAAGCTACCAACGCGCGTTGTGCACGTGGACGAAATCCCACGCAACCCGGCAGGCAAGATCAACAAGATCCAGCTACGCCAGGAAGTGCGCGCGATGTTCGGCGAGAATCCCGAGACTGCCAGCCAGTCCGTCGTATCATCGCAAAATCAGCCCGACGCGCAGAAGTAAGGAGGCGGAAACGATGCTCGACTACCGCAACATCACCAAATCGCCGCTGAAGCACACGTACCCGTACGGCACCACGGACACCGTGGTGGACCTCGGGACTACCGCGGAAATCAAGGAAACCGTGGCTGAGGTGTTCAAACAGCAGCCGGAGTGCCGACGCGTCATTGTGCCTGTGCCTGTCGGCGACACCGACGGCGTCATCGCCGCGGAGGAGGCCGGGCTGCGGTACGTCTTGGACGTCACCCAGCGTGATGGCCAAGAGTTCTCTCTCCTGGTTGCTGAACCCGACTGGGTCACCAACCAATCCATGGATATCGACGGACTGGAGTTGAAATAAATGGCCGAACTTAACGAGTTCCAGAAGCGCTGGGCGCACTTCTACCGCGAGGACGGCGGCGTCCAAGACGTGGCACAAACCTTGCGCGTTTACGCCATCGACGGCAACAAGGACCAGGTCAAGCTCGGTATGCCGCTGCACAAGGCGATCGCCCAGCCGGCCGGCATGTTCTCTGCCCCGGCGCTGTTCGGCCAAGCCGACTTGTGCGGCACTTGGTTAGCAATGCAACAAGTACCAGAAGGCGTGTTCCCGCTCGCTGTCTCGGTAGCTGGCAACGTGGTGTCCAACACCAAGGAGGGTGACGCCATCGCTACCGCCTCCATCGTGAGGGCGGGTCGCACCATCATCGTTGCGGACGTGGAGACACACTCTGAGGTCACAGGCGCCATTCTGTCGAAGTTCACCTTCACCTACTCGGTGCCGCGCCCCAAACAGTAACCAAGACGCAAGAGTAGAAAACACCCCAGTCGACGAATCGACTGGGGTGTTTTGCGTAGTAAAACGCCGAAGCTTACGCCTTCTTAGCGAAGTTCTTCACAACGTTGGTGTCCACTGGGACGCCAGGGCCCTGCGTTGCGGAGACGGTGACCTTCTTCAAGTACACGCCCTTCGCAGATGCCGGCTTGAGGCGCAGCACCTCGTCGAGCAGAGCGCCGTAGTTCTCGGCGAGCTGCTCAGCGGTGAAGGAAGCCTTACCGATCAGCGCGTGCAGGTTCGAAGCCTTGTCCACGCGGAACGCGATCTTGCCGCCCTTGGTCTCTTCGATCGCCTTCGCGACGTCGGTGGTGACGGTGCCGGTCTTCGGGTTCGGCATGAGGCCACGTGGGCCCAGGACGCGAGCGACGCGGCCAACCTTCGCCATCTGGTCCGGGGTCGCGATTGCGACGTCGAAGTCGATGTTGCCGGCGTTGATCTGCTCGATCAGCGCGTCGGTGCCGACGAGGTCAGCGCCTGCAGCCTCAGCCTTGGTTGCGTTCTCGCCCTCTGCGAACACAGCGACGCGGACGGTCTTACCGGTGCCGTGTGGCAGGTTGACAGTGCCGCGGACCAGCTGGTCAGCCTTGCGAGGGTCGACGGACAGACGCATTGCGACGTCGATGGTGGCGTCGTAGTTCTTGGAGGAGGTCTCCTGTGCCAGCTTGACGGCGTCGAGCGGGTGGTAGAACGCGTCGCGGTCGACCTTTGCCAGCGTCTCGTTGTAGCGCTTGGACTTCTTAGCCATGTTGATTTCCTTTCAGAAAATGGTGTTGTCAGGAAATGTGGTACGCGCCTGGCCGGCGCTCCCACAGACGGTGAGAATTACTTCTCGACCGTGATGCCCATCGAGCGGGCGGTACCAGCGATGATCGCGGCGCCAGCCTCGATGTCGCGGGCGTTGAGATCCTTCTTCTTGGTCTCGGCGATTTCCTTGCACTGATCCCAGGTGACAGAGCCAACCTTCTGGGTGTGCGGGACGCCGGAGCCCTTCTTCAGACCAGCTGCCTTCAACAGCAGGGATGCAGCCGGTGGGGACTTCAGGATGAAGTCAAAGGAGCGGTCTTCATACACGGTGATTTCAACCGGGATGATGTTGCCGCGCATGGACTCGGTTGCAGCGTTGTATGCCTTGGTGAACTCAACGATGTTCACGCCGTGTGCACCCAGCGCAGGACCAACCGGCGGAGCCGGGTTTGCCATGCCAGCCTCGATCTGCAGTTTGATCAGGCCAGTGACCTTCTTCTTAGCCATCGAATTACCTCAATTCCTTGGTACAGTGCCGCCTGCCACGATGACGGCAGGAGCACTTCCGGATGCCCCGCTTGACGGAGCCACCGGGGAGAACGAAAAAACGTCGCGGGCCTTACGACACACGCGACGTTCAACCTTACGCCCCCACTAGGCTCAAACGCAAACGGTTACATGATGCGTTCGATCTGGTCAGCGGTGAGCTCGACTGGTGTTTCGCGGCCGAAGATGGACACGAGCGCCTGGATCTTGCCGGTCTCCTCGTCGATCTCGGAAATGGTGGCGGACACGGACGCCAGGGCACCGGACAGGATGGTGACGGCTTCGCCGACCTTGTAGTCGTGGTCGATCTTCTTCGGCGCTGCTTCCTCCGGCATCGCGACGACAGTCTCGCCTTCGGCGTTCGGCTTGGTGTCCTCGCCGGTAGCTGGCTCAGCCTTCGGCATCAGGAACTTCGCCACGTCGCGGTGCTTGACCGGGGTAGCGTTGCCCTCGTTGCCCACGAAGCTGGTTACGCCCGGGGTTTCACGCACGACGGACCACGCGGCGTCGTTCATGTCCATGCGGACCAGGACGTAGCCCGGCAACAGCTTGCGCTTGACGAGCTTCTTCTTGCCGTCCTTGTTCTCGATAGCTTGCTCGATCGGCACGACCACGTCGTAAATGGAGTCCTCCACCTCGAGCGTCTGGATACGCATGTCGAGGTTGGTCTTCACCTTGTTTTCGTAGCCGGAGTAGGACTGGATGATGTACCACTCGCCCGGCAGCTTCTTCAGCTCACGGACGTACTTGCGCAGGCGCGCGCGGTACTCGGAGTCATCGTCAGCCTCCGAAGCACCCGAAGCCTGCGAAACCTCGGCACCCTCAGCGCCCTCAGCGAGCGGCGACTCGGCCGCGGTGAGGTCGCCCTCCTGCACCGGCTCCTCGACGGCCTCAACGGCCTCGTCTGCCTCTACAGTGGCCTCTTCTATCTCCGGATCGGTGGCCTCGGTGACGGCGCCGCCTTCGGCGACCATTTCCTCTTCGGCTTGCAGTTCGGTTTCCTGCTCAGTTGCTTCGATGTCGGCGTTTTCCAGGTTTTCCAGGTTTTCCGGCTCGGTGGTCATGGTGTTTCTCCTTGGTGTGGCAAAAACTAATCCCGCCTTACCTCGAGGTTGAGGTGGCGGGACAATCACTTGTTGTTCATGTTAGCGGATGAATACCCATTGCATCAACATGGTGCCGAGGCGGTCGGTCCCCCACACGAGTGCGGTGAGCACGATGAGGAATGCGAATACGACGAGGGTGTAGTTGAGCATCTGGTTTCCGGTTGGCCAGATGACTTTGCGCATTTCCTGGACGACTTCGCCCGGGAACGCACCTGGGCCGCCGCCGAGGGATTCTTCGCGGTCCTCTTCCTGCTTGGCGGGCGCGTGCTTCTCTTCGTAGGAAGCGGATGAAACAGAGGAAACCCCGCGCAGCTGGCGCTTGCCGGTGGGCTGTGCTGGGTTGTGTTCTTGCGGATTAGTCAAAAGAACTCCTCTAACTACAAGTTTTGGCAGGGGCGACAGGACTCGAACCTGCAACCTACGGTTTTGGAGACCGTTGCGCTACCAATTGCGCCACGCCCCTAGGACACTGTGAACAGTGCTCCTAACCCTACCACGGGAAACGCGTTTCCCGTTTTGAGGTGAGTAGCGATGGCGAGAATTGAACTCGCGACACAGCGATTATGAGTCGCTTGCTCTACCACTGAGCTACACCGCCATGTGTTTGCCGCCACGAGGGCCATACAAACAACAGAGCCCCCTGTCAGAATCGAACTGACGACCTTTTCCTTACCATGGAAACGCTCTGCCGACTGAGCTAAGGGGGCACAGCCTCTATGTTGTGAACTCACCGTTTTGGTGTGTCCGCTCCGTTGAAGCCTTTGAAAGACTAACCCGGTTCTATCATTGAACGCAAATCGCCAGGTAGCAATAGCTTTTCGACGCCTTCTTCGTGGGTTAAGCGACAAAATGTGTGCTTTTTTGGATATGGATTCCAGGTCCTGCCTGGGCCTACGGCGGGACAGTGCTCGTTGAATCGGGATTCCCTGCCGTCCCAACACAGCCAAGACCAGCGCATATCGGTTTGCCATCTTCATTGACTGGATCACCAACCAGCGTCCCCTCGACGCTGTCGCTGCTGCGCACAACGTCTCCAGACGCACACTCATCCGCTGGTTCACCTACTTTTGGTTCATCATCGTCCCGTGCAAACCGGACCCGTACCGCGTCTACGACCAGCTCTTTATTGATGGCACCTACTTCCACAAAAAATGCCTGCTTGTCGCTGCAACCAGCGAGCACGTCGTCGCCTGGCACTGGTGCACACGAGAAACCGCCTACGACTACGCCAAACTCTTCGACATGATCGCCGAACCCCTCGTCGTGACCACAGACGGCTCCGGTGGCGCCCACAAAGCCATCAAACAATGCTGGCCAAACGCCTCCATTCAACGCTGCCTCGTCCACGTACGCCGCGACACCATCAAAGACACCACACGCCAACCCACAATCACCGCACACAAAGCACTCCTTCGCCTCGGCAACCAGCTGACCCACATCACCACCCGTGACCAGGCAATCACCTGGGTACTTCGCCTCAACCGCTTCCAGGACCTCTACGGTGACTGGCTCAAACAACGCACCTACCGCAACCAAGTCGCCCCAGAAGAGATCCCAAAACGTATCCGCGACAACCAGCAATGGTGGTACACCCATCCCAGAGCCCGCAGAGCCTACCGCCGATTCGAGCGTCTCTACCAACAAGGCCACCTCTTCGTCTGGCTCAACCCACCACACCGCACCACGACCACGCTGAAGACCACCACAAACAGCCTGGAAGGCGGCATAAACGCACAACTAAAACACCTCGCCCGAGCCCACCGCGGCACATTTGACGAACACCAGCGAATCATCATGGACTGGTGGCTCTACCT
>QWCJ01000054.1_pt1 | contig 117844 bp, 96 predicted proteins | sample 1972501 | NCBI WGS metagenome assembly QWCJ01 (sample SAMN09866711, study PRJNA288562) | Human vaginal metagenome isolate term2_vaginal, whole genome shotgun... | isolation source: vagina | host: Homo sapiens | place: USA: California
GTCACTCCGAAGAGATCATTTAAGCTTCATCGTTCGACTTGCATGTGTTATGCACGCCGCCAGCGTTTATCCTGAGCCAGGATCAAACTCTCATAAATAGTTTGTTATGAGAATCTTTCCTCGTCCTTAGTCCTCGGCCACTCCGTGGAGGGTCCTCTAGGAGCCGGACAGGCTAATTCTGACTCTTTCATTTACATCTGACTTATATCAAATGCGTGATTTAAATTTTGTTATCCTTTATTTCAAAAGAATTTTAGGTTATGTTATTGTTTATTTAATTTAATTGGTTCCATCAGCTCTCGCCGACTGTTATATAATACCATGGATTTTTGCCTATGTCAAATATTTTATTAAAAAAATATTAGATGCCCTGTTTTTATTCCTGGACATCTATGTTTTCTCTAGCTTTTTAGTTGAAATCAGGCCTATCTAATAGATTGACATGGCAGTAGCCATTTGGATTTTTCTTTAGATAGTCTTGGTGATATTCTTCTGCTTTTATATAATTTTTTAGTTTTTCTACTTCTACTTGTATTTTTTCTTCTTCATTCTTTTGTTTTTCTTCTAAGAATTTTCTTACTTCTTCTAGTATCTTTCTATCTTCAGAATAGATTCCAGTCCTATATTGTCTACCCATATCTCCACCTTGTTTGTTAATTGAAAAGGGATCTATTATATGGTAAAAATATTCAAGTAATTTCTCTAAGCTAATTTCTTCATCTTCATAGATCACTTTTACTGTCTCGGCGTGGTCTGAGTTTTTGAGATTTTCGTAGAAGGTATCTTCTGTTAGGCCATTAGCATATCCTGCTTGTGTTTTTTCTACTCCCTTTAATTGTTTAAAGTAGGCATCTACTCCCCAGAAGCATCCGCCTGCTAGATATATAGTTTGTTTCATTTTTTCCTCCTAAAGTAGTTTAAGTAGTTCGTTCTCTTGACTTTTCTTCTTCTAAAGTTTTTCATATTTCTTGAAAATGATGACGATAAAAGTATCCCAAATGAAATCGCTCCAGCTATTGCAAGGGCCTTAGACAAGGTTAGAAGAACTAAGGCACTTTCGTTATTGATAAAGTATTTCATCGTGTTAAATATAGCTTCTCCTGGGCAAAGGTTGATTACACCAGGAACGATAAAGACCAAGGCTGGAAATTTGAAATATCTTGCACAGAATTCTGATATAAATGATATGACGAATGCTGAAAGAAAAGTTCCTATATAGACGCTTCCTGTGTAGGCTATTGTCATTTTATATATTACCCATCCGAATCCTGCGTTTAAGGCAGATATTAGTAGTGGTTTTTTGGGAACTTGAAATATCAAAGCAAATCCTATAGCCGCTATGGAAGATACTATAAATTCTTGTAAATACATTTATCCTCCTTATCTAATGTAAGTTGCTATAGTTATTGGCATAGCAACTCCAAGGGCTAGTGCGGTAGAAACTAAGATAGCAGTTGTAGCTCCAGTAAGCCCACTTGTTACATCTCCACTCATCAGATCTCTCATGGCATTTGTTAGAGTGATTCCTGGAAGGAAGGCCATCATAGATCCTATTACGATTTTATCTACTGTGATATCAGGTAGGAAGATTCTAAAGGTCACCGTGATCAAACTTACTACGAGCCCTGCAATAAAGTTTACTAGAAAGAAGCCGAACTTTGCCTCCTGAAATTGAAAACTTACTATATATGATACAAATCCTACTAAGAAAGATATTAGCATATCTGTAATTTTTCCTCCTAGTAGGATTGTAAAGGCAGCAGCAGAAAGGGCTGAACCAAATATTTGAAAGGCTAGTGGGTAACCAGGATCTTCTTTAATCTTATTTAATTCTCTTAGGGCTTCCTGTAGGCTGTAATTGCCGCTTACAAATTCTCTTGAAAATGAGTTAACCTTGTTTATATAGTAGAGGTTGAATGTCCTAGACTTTACTCTTCTGATATTGGTGTGGATTTCCTGGTTGAAGGAAAAAGATAGGACTATGACATTGGCAGTAGAGTAAACATCTACGTCTTTGATGTTTTTTTTGCTTCTTATTATTCTTTCTACTGTATCCTCCACCCTATAAATTTCTGCTCCATTAGCAAGCATTATAGCTCCAGCATTGGATGCGATTTCTGAAAGGATAACAGCTTGATCTAAGCTAGATATTGCTTCAGTAGTCATAATTACCTCATCTATAGTTCGTCTTGTACTTATTGATATTTTCTTCTGTCAAGAATTCGTAGGCGTCGTTTACTTCCTGAAATTTCTCTGTAGCATTAGGATCCTTGTTTATGTCAGGGTGATATTTCTTGGCAAGCTTTCTATAGTTGAGCTTAACTTGGTAGATATCTGTTTGATAATCTACCCCAAGAACATTGCAGGCCTTCTCATATTTTTCCTTAAATCCAAGGTCATTTGTCATATTGCTATAGCCTGAATTTGTATTATAGGAATTCCAATTCCCCTGGTTCATGTTAGTGTAGGTAAATCCCCTAAACATTTCCTCGAACCTTCTATTCATTTCTTCTTGACGAGCTCTTGCTGCTTCCTCAGCCGCCCTTCTTCTTTCTTCTTCTCTTTCAAACTTATACTTATTAGAATAATCAGAAATGGAATCGTAGCCAACTTTTCTTCCAGTCATCAAAGAATCCGCCCTATCATACATCCACTCTGTTAGTGTGTAGTTTCCGTATTTGAGCATGGATATGAACTTTGGACCAAGGATTGGAATGATCAATATTATAAATATAACCGTCCACCATTTCCTAGGTATGGCCAAGGCAAAAACTGGGAAGAAGAAAAATGTAGAACAACCAAACACAAATATAAGCATGAGTAATTGTCTGATTCCTTCAAAAGTCATAGTTATTACATTCATTATGTTTATTAATAGATTGAATATACTGCCCAAAATAGTGGCAAGTACATGTAAAATCTTACCGAAAAATTTTCCCATATTATCTCCTTATCTATTATAGGATTATACGACTTAAGCCTTATAAAATCATCGTATTTAAGTAAAGTTTGCTAAGAATATACTTTATCTAAAAATCTCCAAAGAAAAAGCAGGTCTCCTTGCTCAATCTTATCCAAACAAGTCAGACTCCCTTTTTGGCAAGGAGGTCCTTGTGGTTTCCCCTTTCTACAATGCCATCATAGGTCAAGACTAGGATTTCGTCTGCATTTATTATTGTAGAAAGTCTGTGGGCTATGGTAAGGGTTGTTCTTCCCTTGCTTAGTTTTTCTAGAGATGATTGAACTATCGCCTCGCTCTTATTATCAAGGGCGCTAGTCGCCTCATCGAGTATCAGTATTGGTGGATTTTTGAGAAATACCCTGGCTATAGATATTCTCTGCTTCTGTCCACCAGAAAGCTTAACCCCACGCTCTCCTATATAGGTATCAAATCCATATGGTAGGTCCTTGATAAATTCCAAGGCTCCTGCAAGCTCTGCTGCCTTTTCGATTTCTCTATCTGTAGCATCTTCCTTACCGTATTTGATATTATCCTTAATAGTTCCACTGAAAAGATAGACATCTTGTTGTACTATTCCAATATTATCTCTTAGGGAGTCAATGGTTAGGTCTTTGATATTATCCCCATCGATTCTAATAGCACCATCATCTACATCATAAAATCTTGGGATTAGCTTGGATATAGTGGTCTTTCCTGCGCCAGATGGCCCAACTAAGGCTATATTTTCTCCTACATCAATTGTAAAGGACATATCATCTAGGACATAAGGATCTTCCTCTTTTGTCTCAGGGTATTTGAAATAAACATGGTCAAATTCGATCTTTCCTTTAACGTCCTCTAAATCTCTTGCCTCATCCTTATCATAGATATCCCTATCGAGATTCATGATTTGGACAAATCTTTCGATACCAGTTGTCCCTCTCTCGTAAGTATCGGTAAAGTTAATTAGCCTTTCGATAGTTGCAACTAGCATGTTTAAATACATAGTAAAGGCTATAAGATCTCCTGCAGTGATTTGCTTTTGGATTACAAAAATTCCTCCGACAAGGATTAATACTGCATACATAAAGCCAGAAAAGGCATCCTTGACACAGAAGTATTTGGCCATATTGAAGTATTGGTCCTTCTTGATATCGGCAAACTTCTCATTTTCCCTGCCAAACTTTTCCTTTTCTATATCTTCATTGGCGAAACTTTTTACAACATTGATTCCAAGTAGGGTATCCTCGATCCCTGAGTTTATGGCACCAATTTGCTTTCTTGTATTCATAGTCGCCTGTCTAAACTTCTGTCTGGATTTCCTAGAAAATATATACATAATTGGTATTAGGATGTATATAATTAGGGAAAGTTGCCAGTTGATAGTTAGAAGGACTACAAAGGATACAGCAAGCTTAATGGCTGCTACTAAGAATTCTTCCGGTACATGGTGGGAAAATTCTGTAATCTCGTTTAAGTCTGTAGTCATCCTCGCCATAAGCTGGCCAATTTTGGCCTCATTGAAAAACTCCGTATCCATGGTCAAAAGATGGGAGAAGACATCCCCTCTCATATCCTTTTCAATTAATGCCCCCATGATGTGGCCATAGGATTGCATGATAAATCTTGACACAACCTCTATAAACTTAGTCGCAAGGTATATTAGAGCGACCTTTCCTAGCCTAGGCATATCGAGAAGGCCCAACTGAGCCCAATCTGTTAAGTAGGATAGCAATAGAGGAAGGACTAGCTGACTTATGGTCGTAAGAGCAGCTGATAATAAATCTATAGTAAGTACTTTCTTGTAAGGTTTATAATAAGGTATAAATCTCTTAAGCAAATACTTGTTAGTATATTTTTTCTCTGTCATATTTCTCCTTCCTTTCAATAATATCAATAATATATACTCTACTGTTTCCCTATACTTTTGCACCTTTATTGTAAATTAGCTTAGTATTTGATAATATTATATTAGGAGGATCTTATGGCAAGAATTATAGAAAAAACTAATCTAAATGAGAATACCATTAAATTTGTTGTCAAGGCACCAGCTATTGCAAAAAAAGCCTTGCCTGGCCAGTTTATTATTCTTAGACTTGATGAGAAAGGCGAGAGGGTTCCCTTTACAATCTCATCAACAGATGATGAAAATGTAACTATTATTGTCCAAATCGTTGGCGGTACTACTATGAGGATGAATGCCTTAAAGGCAGGTGATGGCTTCCTCGACTTCGTAGGTCCACTAGGAAAGCCTACCGAGCTTGATTATCTAAAAGGTAAAAATGTCTGTGTCGTTGGGGGAGGCTTGGGTACTGCTATTGCCTATCCACAAGCCAAATACCTTCATGAAATCGGAGCTAATGTCGATGTGATAATGGGCTTTAAGAATAAGGATATAATAATCCTAGAAGATGAGCTTAAGGCTTCATCAGATAATTTATACATAACAACAGACGACGGATCTTATGGCAGACAAGGATTTGTAACCCAAGTTCTAGAAGATCTCATAAAAGAAGGAAAAAAATACGACCACGTCCTTACTATTGGTCCAGCAATCATGATGAAAAATGTAGTAAATGTTACAAAACCTCATGATATTCCTACAACTGTATCTATGAACTCTATCATGGTTGATGGAACAGGCATGTGCGGGTGTTGTAGGCTTACAGTTGGAGGCGAAATGAAGTTTGCTTGTGTAGATGGCCCAGACTTTGATGGATTCTTGGTTGATTTCGATGAAGCTATGAACAGATCAAGAAACTACGCCACAGAAGAACGTGAACATATATGTAATCTAACAGGGGAGGTAAGAAATGGCTAAGTTTAATATGGCAAAGACGAAAGTTCCAATGCCAGAACAAGACCCTGATGTAAGAAATAAAAATTTCGATGAGGTAAGCCTTGGCTATACATTAGAAATGGCCAAGGAAGAAGCAACAAGATGCATCCAATGTAAAAACAAGCCTTGTGTATCAGGTTGTCCAGTAAGAGTAAAAATCCCAGAATTCATCCACCTAATCCTTGAAGATGACCTAGACGGAGCTTACGACAAAATAGCTGAGACCAACAATCTTCCTGCAATCTGCGGCAGGGTCTGCCCACAAGAGGTCCAATGTGAAGGAAAATGTACGAGAGGCATAAAGGACGAACCTGTAGGAATTGGTAGACTTGAAAGATTTGTTGCAGATTATAGAAATAATAAAAAATACAACAAGCCAATCGAAGTAACTAGCGTAAACAAGAAAGTCGCAGTCGTAGGGGCTGGCCCTTCTGGTCTTTCTGCCGCAGCTGACCTTGCCAAAAGAGGCTACTCAGTAGTTATGTTCGACGCCTTCCACACAGCTGGAGGTGTCTTGATGTATGGTATACCAGAATTTAGACTTCCTAAAAAACTCGTCCAAAAGGAGCTTAAAAACGTAATAGGTCTGGGTGTCAAACTTCAGACTAATACGATCGTAGGAAGGACAATTTCTATAAAAGACCTCTTCGATCAGGGATTTGAAGCGATCTACCTTTCTACTGGAGCAGGTCTTCCAAGATTTTTAGGTATTCCTGGAGAAAACTTAAATGGAGTATATTCAGCTAACGAATTTTTAACAAGGATGAACCTCATGAAGGCCTACAAGTTCCCTGAATATGACACGGCAGTCCATATAGGAAAGAAAGTCTGTGTCGTAGGTGGAGGAAACGTGGCAATGGATGCAGCAAGATCTGCCAAGAGAATGGGAGCGGATGTAACTGTTGTCTACAGGAGAAGCTTCGAAGAAATGCCTGCAAGAGTCGAAGAAAGCCACCATGCCAGAGAAGAAGGTATCAAGTTTATGAATCTTCACAATCCAGTAGAAATCATAGGAGAAAATGGCTGGGTTAAGAAGGTAAAACTTGAGAAAATGGAATTAGGAGAGCCAGATAGCTCTGGCAGGAGACGTCCTATAGCTACAGGAGAATTTGAAGAATGCGAGTTTGAATCTGTAATAATCGCCATAGGCCAATCACCTAACCCACTTATCAAAAACACCAACTCAGATATAGATACAGAAAGCTGGGGTGGAATTATAATAGATGATAGGACAATGACTACAAAGGAAGCTGTCTTTGCTGGAGGAGATGCAGTAAGTGGAGCTGCAACAGTAATTCTTGCCATGGGAGCAGGTAAAAAAGCCGCAGAAAATATAGATAAATATTTAAGAGAAAAAGATAAGTAAGATAAAAGCTCTTTTAAGCTCATTAAATCAAGCACTTCCCATCATTAATAATTATGGACGAGTGAGATTTAGACAAAGCTTTAAGAGCTTTTTATTTTAGTTTTAGCCATCAAAAAAGAACCCACTTTCGTAGGTTCTTATTTTTACTTGATTTTTTGAATTATCCTAGATCTTGTTTCAAAGTCATCACTTGTGCCTGTGATTGAATTGTTTTCTTTGGCAAGCTTACTCATTTCATCTAAGATTTCTGAAATTTCATTTACTTCAGATGTTTTATTGGCAATTTCATCGATTCCCTTTGCCTTGTATTCGCTTAGGCCAGATCTAAACTCTTCAAATGCAGCCATATATTGATCACTTCCATCTTTTAATTCTTTAGTAGATGAGTCTAGTTTCATTATTCCATCATTTAGTTGGTTAAGACCTGCTGCCATAGGATTTATAGCTTCTTCATTGATGTTTCCTAAGGATGATAGGGCCTTGCTTCTTTCGGCAAATTGTGCCAATCCTCCTGAAAGTTCTGCACTACCTTCTCTTAGGCTTTGAGAGTTACCGTCAAGCTCAGATACAGCAGCTGCTAAGTTTTCAACACCTGCCCTATTTTGGCTAGTTCCTTCCTTAAGTTTAGCTGATCCTTGTTTTAACTTTCCTGTAGCTTCATCTAGCATAACTATAGATTCTTGTAATTTGGCTAGATTGCTCTTATCGAATCCCTGGCTTATTTTCTCAGTTCCTGCAGCAAGGCTCTTTGAAGCCGTAATCATCTTATCTGATGAAGCCTTTAATTTCTCATCGATATCACTTGCTCCCTTATAAGCCCCGCTGATTCCTCCGCTAAGCTCGCTTGCTCCTTGGGAAAGAAGCTCAAGAGATCCTGAGATTTGGCTATAAGCATATCCTGCTGTAGCCACGCTTTCACTTTCTTGGTAGAGATTGTCTCTAACAGCTCTTAGACTTTCGATTTGACCTGTTAGATTTCCGTCTTCGTTATTTTCTTCTAAGTTAGCTATCACTGCATCAATTGCTTGAGCTTGAGCTGTAAGATTGGCTGAATTTTGATCAAGACTAGGCATATTTTGGGTGGAAGATAGGAGATTATTAACTCCACCACTTAGCTCTCGACTTGAGTCTTCAAGTTTACTTAATCCTTGGCTAAGCTCACTTACTCCTTGACTTAATGGAGCAATTCCTGTTGATAGGCTATCAAGTCCTGTCCTTAGTTCATTCATGGATTCGCTAAATTTGCCCAAGTCTTCTTTGCCATCAGTCATTCCCATTTTTTCTTTTAGTGTTGATGTTGCATTATCAAGTTTTAGAAGACCATTATCTAGGTCACTTGCTCCAGCTTCTAGTTGTCTACTAGCTTCAGTAAGCTTTGGCATATTTTCATTAATCTTATTAACTCCGGCAGTGTATTGGTTGATACCTTGATCTAGACTGCTTCCTCCATTATTTAGCATGTCAATTGCTGAAGTCATTGTTCCGACTTGGTTAGGTAGGTCCGCAAAGGCATTAGCCATTTGATCGAATGATGATACGATTTTGCCAGAACCTGCTGCAAGCTCGCTAGCTCCATTACTTAACTGACCTATACCATCATTTAATCTATTGCCCCCATCTGCCAATTGATTAGATCCATCAACAAGCTTAGCTGCATTTGATTCAAGCTCATCAATTCCCTTGTTTAAATCGTCTAAGGATGAGATATTAGCGGAATCTTGGAAGATTTCGTTTGTAATTACTGCATAGACCTCAGTAGGCTTGTAGTCTTTTACATCCATTTCCATCTCGATTTTATCCTTGAACTTATCAAGTTTATCATCTTCAAGGATTTCTTTAAAGTTTTGTCTAAGTCCTGGTGCGAGAACTCCTGCGACAACTTCGTTTTTACCATCTTTTACGACCTTGCCGTCGTCTGTTTTTATATTTGTAACCTTATCTTCATCGAAGTTAATTTCAGCAAGTACTAGATATGGTGAAAATACCTTTTGTTCTTTACCATTTACTGTAGCTATTCCGCTTCTTTTGTTCTTAGCTGATATTTCGATTTTTAGGTGACCAGATTTTCCTTCTAGGTCTTTAACCTTAGTCTCCTTACCATCTAAAAAATATTTTACAGAAATATCTACAGGAAGGTCTTCTTCTGCTTGTCCTTGATAGTAGACATCCTTGCTATCTTCATTCCAATTTATATAACCATCTTTTGGATCAATTTTTTCATCTGTCTTTAGGTTTTTGATATCTTTAAGATTAGACTTATCCTTAACCTTTACATTCCCATCTGAGTTGATCCAGATTGAAGCTGTCTTATCTTTTATTTCATTTTCTTCTTGTGTTACATACAAGGTTTCGTTTTTCTTAACTGTCCCATCTGCAAAAACTACATTTGTCACAAGCATGGATCCTGCGAGCGCTACAGATAAGCTTTTTACAAGTTTATTTTTCATATTTTCCTCCTAATTAATTCCCTTAGTTGTCTTTTTGATAAATGGAAATGTTATGCTGATTATGGCTGGTAGGAAGAATATTATTGAAAGCATACTTATTATTGCTCCTCTTGCCAAGAACATACATATTGTTGAAACTATTTCCATTTTTGAATACAAGCCTACACCTACTGTCGCAGCCATAAATGATAGAGCTGAAGTTACAATAGATTTTGAAGCTTCCTTAACTGTTAGCTTAAGCGACTTGTTTACATCTCCGCTCTTCTTATATTCTGCTAAGAACCTATCCATCATAAGGATAGAGTAGTCGATTGTAGATCCTAATTGGACAACACCTATTATGATTGATGTTACAAATGGGATTGTCTGACCCAAGTAGAATGGGATACCCATGTTGATTTGTATAGCAAGTTCGATAACTGCTATTAAAACTATAGGAATTCCAAGTGATTTGAATACAAATGCTAGTATTACAAATACAGTCGCAATTGATGCTATGTTAACCATCTTGAAGTCCCTATCAGATATTGTCGTAAGGTCTTTTGTAAGGACTGCCTCCCCTGTAAGATATCCATCAGGATCGTGTTCCTTGATTATTTTATGAATTTCGTCAACTTGCTCGTTTACCTCATCTGATGCTGTCTGATACTTAGAATTCATCATAAGCATTTGATATCCGTTCTTATGGAAGTTATCTTTTAGTTTATCTGGTAGAACACTATCTGGAAGAGTTAGGCCTGTAAATGAGTTAATACCTAAAACATTATTTACACCTTCTACCTTATCAAGCTCATCCACAAGTCCATTAATATTTTGCTTACTCAAGTCATCACTTACCACAGCAAAATGGGTTGAAGCCATGTCATAATCTTTTTTCATCTTATTTAAGGCTACAATCGAATCAAGATCTTCAGGAAGAGACCTATCTAGGTTGTAGTAAAGGTCTGTATTATGTGCCCCATAAATAGCTGGTACAAAAAGGATCAAGAAAGCTACGAAAAATGTCTTCTTGTGATTTAGGACAAGATTTGAGGTCTTCTCGAAAGATGGTAGGAAGACCCTGTGGTTAAATCTTTCTACTAGTTTTTCAGCTATTAATATCATAGGTGGTAATACTACTACTGTAGAAATTAGTCCTAGAAGGACACCCTTACTCATTACAAGACCGATATCCTTACCAAGTCCCAACCTCATCAATATAAGTACCAAAAATCCTGCAAAAGTTGTAAGTGATGAAGCAAAGATTGATGCTATAGTCTTTTGCATAGCCTTATCCATGGCTACGTTGTTGGAATCACGTCTTTTCTTTTCTTCTGCATATCTGTGATATAAGAAGATTGAGTAGTCTGTCGTTACAGCAAGCTGCAATACTGCCGCTATGGCCTTAGTTATATAGGAAATCTCTCCTAAGAAAACATTACTTCCGAAGTTATACAAAATCGCATAGCCGATATTTAATAAGAAAAGAAATGGTATAATTGTCGATTCATTTGTAAAACTTAGGACAATCAAGGCTAGCACTACCGCGAGTCCTACATATATGGGTGTTTCGTGATCTATTAAATCCTTAGTATCCTTAACTAAAGATGATATACCACTTAAAAATTTCTCTTTTGACTCAATAGCCTTAATCTGATCTATTGCTTCCATTGTCTTAAATGAAGAAGAGCTTTCGCTAAACTTAACCATAAGCATAGTCGAATCTTCTGCATAAAAGACGTCTCTAATCTCATCAGGTAAAAACTCGTCTGGTACGCTATCTCCCAGGATAGAAGATTTGGAAATAACATCTTCTACTCCCTCAATCTTTAAAATCTCTTCCTTAAGTTTGTCTGCATCATAATCATCGCCCTTAAGAATCAGCATACCAGTGGCTGCATTTTTGAAATCTTTATCTAATATCTCCTGGCCCTGGGTACTTTCAAGGTCAGCTGGCAAATATGACAAGATATCATAGTTCACACCTGTATTCTTATATCCTATCCAAGATGGTATCAATAATAATGTCATTATCAATAACACAAGTCTAGGATGGTGCGAAATAAACTTTGTTATCTTTTTCATTCTATCTCTCCTGTTCTATTAAACATTTTTTTAATATTAGCATACAAAACTGGCTTCATCTCCCCAATAGTCAAAATCGATTCATCCATTGTAGCACTTTTACAAGTTGACATTACGATTTCTAGGGTCAAAGAAAGTATGTAGAGTTTCTGGCTCTCGGTATAATCCCCTGTAAAGAGATTCTCATACTTGCTAAGAATAAAATGTAAGGACGATTCAGCTTCTTTAAGCTGTTCATCATTTTCAATCTTAGTATAAAGGGCCCAAGTGATATTCTTACTTACAAGGTCGAGCTCAAATGGATGGGCTATGAGATAATCTATGATATAATCGAGAAAGTATATGTATCTTTCGATAGGATCTTCCTGATTACAGCTATCTTCCGCCTTAAGAATAGTATCCTTAGCTATATTTAGGACAATCTTCTCCTTCAAGTCCTTCTTATCGGAATAGTAAAGATAGAAGGTCCCCAGGCCAAATCCTGCTTCCTTCATCACATCTCTTACGGAAGTATTATCAGCTCCCTTAGATTTGAAAATCCTAAGAGCAGCCTCCATTATAGCTTTTCCCTTGTCGTTCGTAAAACTTACCATATAATCACTCCAATTTCTTCAAAATGAACGCCGTTCATTAATTGCTACAAGTATATGATACGCCCTAATGAACATTGTTCAACTTTTCTTGTAATTTTTTTTAAACAAAAAATACCAAAGAAATAAATTCTCTGGTATTTCCTAGTATTTGTTAAATTATAGTAGATACGGATCGTCTTCCCAAGAGCTTAAGGTCTTTGGATTAGCTACGTTGGTATCTCTTCCAGCTGGTCCTAGGTCCTTGGCACTTTCTGGCTCAATTGCCTCAGTAGGATAGTTTAAGTCAGAATCCATAGCCACATACTCTTCCCATTCTTTTCTAGACTTTGGTGGGGTAACATCGACATTTACACTTTCTATATCAATTCCCAAGGCTTCTGCAACTCCCTTTCCATAAGCTGGATCTGCAAGATAGCAGTTTCTGATATATCTATGCTTAATTTGCATTGTGGAATCTCCCATATTCCTAGCAGTATTTTCGAAAAGGACTAGCTTTTGCTCATCGGTCATCCTATTAAAGAGCATGCCTGGTTGGGTGAAATAGTCATTATCATCTTTTCTAAAATCATATCTTTTAACTTCACCACCCTCATCGGCTGGTCTTTCAAGACTAGGATCATCCTGCCATGCTCCGTAGGAATTAGGTCTATAATGAAGCTCGCTTCCCTTATTTCCGTCAACTCTCATAGCTCCATCCCTGTGGAAGTCGTGAGGATTTTTAACTCCTTGTGGACTATTTACAGGAATCTGGTGGTGGTTTACGCCAAGTCTATATCTTTGGGCATCAGAGTACATGAAGGCTCTTGCTTGGAGAACCCTATCTGGTGAAAGTCCAATTCCTGGAATAATATTAGCTGGTGAGAAAGCAGCTTGTTCCACATCTTGGAAGAAGTTATCAGGGTATTTGTTTAGGACGTATTCTCCTACAGGAATTAAAGGATAGTCTTTCTTAAGCCACATTTTGGTAAGGTCAAAAGGATTTGTAGGATGATTTTTCGCTTCTTCTTCTGTCATTACTTGTATATACATTTTCCATTTTGGATACATACCCTTTTCTATTGCTTCATATAAGTCTCTTCCAGAAGATTCCCTATCCTTTCCGTTTACCTTCTCAGCTTCTTGGTCAGTGTAGTTTTGGATTCCTTGCTCACTTCTAAAGTGGAATTTTACCCAAACCCTTTCGCCATCTTCATTGTACATAGAATAGGTGTGGGAACCGAAGCCGTGCATATACCTAAATGAAGAAGGTATTCCCCTATCAGAGTTGATGATTGTTGTCTGTAAGAGTGATTCTGGTAGGGATGACCAGTAGTCGAAGTTGGTGTTTGGACTTCTTAGGTGGGATTTAGGATCTCTTTTTACAGCGTGGTTAAGGTCAATAAATTTCATTGGGTCTCTAAAGAAAAATACTGGCGTATTGTTACCGACTATGTCCCAATTGCCCTCTTCTGTGTAAAATCTTAAGGCAAAGCCACGGATATCTCTTTCAGCATCAGCCGCACCACGTTCTCCTGCAACTGTACTCATCCTAGTAAACATCTTGCACTTATTTCCTACTTTAGAAAATAGTTTAGCTCTTGTGTATTTGCTAATGTCATGGGTTACTGTAAACTCACCCCAAGCTCCCCAGCCCTTAGCGTGCATCCTTCTTTCTGGGATAACTTCTCTATTGAAGTGGGCGTGCTTTTCAAAAAGCCACAAGTCTTGGATTGATACATGGCCTCTTTCTCCAGCAGTCATGGTATCTTCGTCATTATCTACGATTTGACCGCCAGATCTTCTTAGGGTTGGATCATCATTTACATTTTGGTTTCTACTTGGTATAGGATCTCCTAGACCATTTTTCTCTGTAGGATCCATTTTCTTCATATCGTCTGCCATATTTCCTCCTTTATATTAATAGTACAAATTTTATAGCTAAATTAATTCTTCTTGACTTATCTTGTAAATAACTTACATATTTCTAATTTCTTCTAACCAAGCTTCATCTAGTGGGTCCTGGGAGAATCTCTCTTTCCTATCAAGACTTGCTAGGGCATGCATATCGCATTCTTCAAGCTCAAAATCAAAGATATCAATGTTTTCCTTAAGTCTGTTAGCGTGCACTGACTTTGGAATTATCATTGTTCCTTGATCAATATTCCATCTTAAGGCTATTTGAGCTGGAGTTTTATTGTACTTATGTGCCAATTGTTTTAGGATTTCTTCATCAAGTAAGCCTCCCCTAGTCCTTGCAAGTGGACTCCAGGCTTGGTGTTTTATATTATTTTCCTTAAGGAAGGCCCTTGTTTCTGTATCTTGTAAGAAGAGGTGGCTTTCCAATTGGTCCATTGATGGAGCTTCTCCTAGTTCAAGTAACTTCACTAATTGCTCTGGCATGAAATTACATACAGCAATTGATTTAACTATTCCTTGGTCTTTATAATCCATAAAGACCTTCCAAGCCTTATCGAAATCCTTGCCAAACCAGTGGAGGTGGATTACATCTAGATAATCTGTCCTAAGATCCTTAAGGGATTCATCAATCGATCTTTTGGTCTGATCTATCCCAAAATCCTTTGGCCAAACCTTGGTCGCTAGCATATAATCTTCTCTTTTGGTGGGAGCATTTTCCAAAGCCTTTCCTATGTTGGCCTCATTATTATAGTATTTAGCAGTATCAAAATACTCATAACCTAGTTCAAGGGCAGCTTGGATTACTTCTTCCATTAGTTTTTCATCTTCTATCTTATAAGTTCCCATGCCCATTGCTGGAACTTTTATTCCGTCATTAAGTGTGTAATATTTCATATCCAATCCTTTCTTCTCTCTCTACATTGATACCCAAAGAGCCCTATCTTAATTACAAGATTTTGTGATAGAATATAGACATGAAAACAGTATTAGTAACAGGCTCCTCACGTGGCATAGGGGCTGCCATATGTAGGAAGCTTAATAAGAATTATAAAATTATAATAAATTACAATAAAAGCGAGGGAGCTGCCCTTAAGCTCCTTCATGAACTCAGGAAAGAAAATCCCTTTGTGATTGCTGTAAAGGCAGATGTTAGTAAGGAAGATGAAGTAGAGAAAATGTTTGAGATAGGTGAAAGTAACTTCGGTCATATCGATATTTTAATTAATAACGCAGGCATATCCCACTTTTCCCTAATCCAGGATACAACCTTCGATAAGTGGAAGGAGATTCTCGCTACTAACTTAGATTCTGTATTTCTGACATCCAAAAGAGCAGTCCCTAAGATGCTAGAAAATGAAGATGGAATTATCGTTAACTTGTCATCTATCTGGGGAGAAGCTGGAGCAAGTATGGAAAGTGCATATGCAGCAAGCAAGGGTGCTATTAACTCCTTTACTAAATCCCTGGCCAAGGAGCTTAGCCCTATGAATATTAGAGTCAACGCCATAGCTTGTGGTATTGTAGATACGGATATGATGAGAAATGACTTTGATTCTAATGAATTAGAAGAGCTAAAGAAAGAAGTAGGTCTTAATAGATTTGCAAGCCCAGAAGAGATAGGAGACTTAGTAGAGTTTTTAATTTCTGACAAGGCTAAATATATAACAGGTGAAATTGTAAATATAAATGGAGGATTTTATTAAAATTGGATAAGAAAAGGAGTTGTTGCAAAACTATGAATAATCATCGTACCATCGTTAGAAGGTTCTCTTAGGAAATTTTCAGTGGTGCCCGCCGGCTGATGGAGGCAAAATTTCCGTGGAGGTTCTTCTAACGATAATGGTACGATTAATTCATTCTGCAACAACCCCTAATTTACTTCATCCAAGAGATCTTTTCTGATAAATCCGGTATTTCCTTCGAAGTTTAACTTTATCCATACACCGTCTTCGGCGTTTGCCTCTTCTATGGCTTCGAATTCCCTTCCTCCTGGAACTGCTACTAGTATGTTATCTTCTTCCGTATTTGGATTAGATCTCATATTTGTAGTATCACGTGTCCTATATTTCTTTTTATTATTGGCTTCTTCTGCCTTCTTATCTCCTTCAGGATTATTTTGATTTTCTCCCTTAGGATTATCTTTATTTTCTCCTGCCTTTTCTTCTGACTTAGGATTTGCATTTTCCTTTGGCTCGTCCTTAGCTCCATTTTCAACCTTGTCAAAGACTGACTCAACCTTTACATTCTTAGCCTGGTAATCTTCTTCCTTTTTATTACAAGAAGCAAGACTTAGGATTATGAGGGCAGAAGAGATTATATATTTTAATTTCATTTTCTTCTCCAAAAATTAAATATACTTTTCTTTTCTTTTTTCTTATTAACTATAACCTTGTCGTATTCACTAGAGATAAACTGATCCTTGATGATAAGAGAAGGGTTTGTAGAAGATAGCTTTTTGAACTTCTCCTCTCCTATTATTTCAAGAATCTCTCTCTTATATCCACCTATTTCAGGACTCCTCCACTCAGACTGGTGAGCGTCAGTTCCTATTATGTGGACCATATTTCTTTCAAGCAAGGTCTTGGTTACTTCTTTGTGGGACTTGATAGATGAGTAGTTTATCTGAACTAGGGCTCCCTTTTTTATGAAGTCAAGGAGCCAATCTATATCTTTTTCTACGTAGGGATATCTTTCAGCATGGGCAATGATTGGCACGTATCCTTCAAGTCCTAGAGAATAAAATAGTTCTTCCAAGAAATTTGGCTTATTTACAAAGGATAACTCGCATAGGACATATCTTGTATCATTTAAAGTCAGAAGCTCGCCTGTCTTTAACTTATTCTCCATACCGGCCTCTACCTGGATTTCGTGGCCTGGGTGGATCTTAAAGGAAAGTCCCCTATCCTCGATTGCTTTATTTAATAAGTCAACCTTTTCTCTAATCTCAGAAGCTTCTACCATATACCTTGACCTATCGAAATGGCTTGTGGCTATTATTTCAGTAAAGCCTGCTTTCATATAAAGATCTACCATCTTCATACTTTCATCAAGACTCCTAGACCCATCATCAACTCCGTAGACTATGTGGTTATGAATATCTATCATCTAATAATAGTTCCCGTATTTCTTTTCTTTCATTGGCATATGGGTAAGGACTGCTCCTAGGATATGGGCGTCTACCTTTTTGAGATTCTCAATGGCTAGACTTATGTCTTCCTTCTTGGTATCAGATGACTTTATAACAAAGATAACTCCATCGCTTATGGTTGATACTAATGATGCATCAGTAAATAGACCAACTGGCGGTGTATCAATAAAAACATAATCATACTGTTTTGATAGGTCTTCAACGAAGTCCTTGAAGGCATTTGATGCTAGAATCTCTGCTGGATTTGGTGGAACAGGTCCGGTGAAGATCATATCGAGATTTGACTGTTCACGGTCCTTATTTATAGCCCTTTGTATATTGACCTTGCCTGTAAGATAATTTGTAATGCCAACATTGTCGTTAATTCCTGCAATCTCTGAAATAGAAGGAGATCTTAAATCACAGTCTAGAAGTATTACCTTATCTCCATTATCTGCAAAGGACTTGGCTAGTTTATAGATAACTGTGGACTTTCCTTCGGCAGGCTTGGTAGAAGTGATAGATATTACCTTGTTTTTCTTATCCAAACTGCTAAATTGTATATTAGTTCTTACAGAACGAATTGCTTCGTCATACATTGAAGCACTATAATAATTGTTTCTACTAGTCATATTAATTTCCTTGTTCACTATCTGGCACTATACCAATAACTGGTATATCGAAATATTCTGTAACTTCTTCGCTTGATTTGACAGATGAGTCTGCTATTTCCTTAAATAGAACAACAGCTACTCCAAGAACAAAACCAAGGATTATACCTATAGCTGTATTTTTCTTGATATTTGGTGAAGAAGCTTCTTCTGGTAGGATTGCCCCATCGAGAATTTGGACATTGTCAACATTCATAATCTCTCCAATAGAAGATTTAAAAATATTGGCAGTTTCATTTGCTATATCCATAGCTCTTTCTGGAATTGTATCTACTACCTTTACAGAGATAATTTGAGTATCTTTGACAGGTTCGATTGAAACCTTAGATGAAAATTCTTCATAGTCCATATCAAGTCCTAGATTATTTATTACTCTTTCGGCAATGCCCTTTGACTTAACTATCTCTGAGTATGTAGAAATGAGGGCCTTGTTGGCTTGAATTTGTCCTAGCTCTACGTTAGTTTGTGGGTTGTTTGGGTCATTATTTTGATTTGAATTGCTTACTATCATGGTAGTGTTTGAATCATACTTAGGAGTGATGATAAACTTAGATAGAAGAAAACTTGCCGCACCTACTATAATAGAAAATATTATAATCATAGGAAGATGCTTGCCGATTTTCTTTGACAATTCAATTAAATCAATTTCTTGTTCATTCATTTAATTTCTCCTTGTTTATTATAAAATATAAATCTCCATATTTCTATCCACCTAATAGTTTATACTAAAACGCCTAAAATTTCAACATATATTTTACACTTTTCCCACAAATTTAGTAAAGAAAAAGAGCTGGATCAAATATTATATCCAAGCTCGCTCTAATTTTACAAAATCGCTCTAATCGCCTTTTGTGGTATGCCTATATCCTCTACTATGCACTTATCCTTAAAGTGACTCTTTTCGTAGACGCCCCTTTTCATTATTTGCATAGAAATGATAAGGTCACTATCTACGACTTCTCCCCAATTTCTACCGGAATCTCCATCAAGTCCTGAGGGAATATCGACAGAGATTGTATACTTCATAGTTCTATTTATAAGAGAAATCATATAGGAGTGCATGCCTCCTACGGTCCTGTTTAATCCTGTGCCAAAGATAGCATCTATTATAGTAGAGACTTCTTCCAGATTCCTTTCCATCTTAGCAAGGTCTTCTATGCTTTTTGGCTCAAAGATTTTATCTGTAAGACGCTTGCAAGAATCAAGATTTAGTTTAAAGTCTTGACTTTGTTTAGTAAGATCGCCCACTATATAGATTTCTACATACTTTCCCATAGCTAGCAGGTTTCTTGCAATAGCAAGGCCATCTGCTCCGTTGTTTCCCACTCCTACTACAATAGCAAAGGAGTTCCTTTTTTCGAGATTAATATTTTTAATCACAGCAAGGGCAGCCCTTTCTACCAAGCATATAGAAGGAACCTTAAGTACATCTATGGCATATTGGTCGATTTTTTTCATAGTCTTACTATCTACAACAAGCATTTTTACCTCAATCTTAAGTCTTCTCCAAATATTTCAAAAATCCTGCTATTATTGCCCATAATTCTCGAGAAAATCCTAGGCCCGTAAATCTCTTCTAGGCCTTCCTCATCTATATTTGATGAAAATATTATAGGCTTACCGTCATTCATCCTCTCGTTAACCACATCGAAAAGGTTAGACCTGTCTGCTGGACGGGTTGACTCTGCTCCCAAGTCATCTATGATTAGAAGATCACAATCGAAGATCAACCTGTATTTTTCTTCTAGATTCTCCCTCCTATCCTCGAAGGCATAGTGGTAGTCATTTAAGAACTTAAAGAGTTTAGTAGAAGTCATATAGACTACAGAAAAGTTCCTGTCCAAAATTTCCTTGGCAATAGAGTTGATTAGGAAGGTCTTTCCCCTGCCGACTTCTCCATAAATATAGATATTTCTAGTCTCAAAGGCGAAGTTATTAATATAACTTCTAACTTCCCTGATAATATATTCCATATTTTCGTAAGGGCTAACTCCATAGACCCTGTTAGTATTTTTAGAAAATAGGTTGATATTAAAAGACTGGAAGTTTTCTTCTGTGATTTGGCTTTTGATATTGGATTGGTCGTATTTCTGATCGATTATCAATTGTTTCCTACAAGAGCATATTTTAGTTCCAATAAAACCAGTATCCTTACATTTGTCGTGGAAATAACGCATATCCATATAGTCTAGGGGATAGCCATTTTCCTTTAAGATTCTTCTTTTCTCTGCGGTAAGGTAGTCGATTTTACTTTCCAAGTCTCTTGTATCAACACCTTCTGCTATTAGAGAAAGAGTTGTAAAGCCGATTTCTTTTATTTGTTTATCCAAACTTTTGATCTGGGGGAGCCTTTCATAGACTTCCCTGATTCTTTTTTGCTGATTTCTCTTATCTTGCTTTCTTCTTTCTTCAAGTATGGCGCTGGCCTTTTGACTAGGAGTCATTATCCTCACCCCTTTGATTTATAATTCTATTTAATCTTTCTTCTTTTCTTCTTTGGATAAAGGATGAGATTTCGTCATTACCACTTGCATCTTTCCTAGCCGATGCTGGATTTCTCCTATATTTACGAGGTGATCTCTTCCTTACTAGCTTATCTCTTTCCTCTTTCATCCTCAAATCATTTAGGCTTTTAATATTTTGGTCACGCCAGGTTTTGACAAATCCAATTACATATTTAACATCGACATTTCCAGAAGCTTTCGCTTGTCTAAAGGCTTCTGTTACAAGCTCGGGATCAGAACTATATTCTAGCAGTGCCTCTTGAATCCTTGTAATATCCGCAGGCGTTAAGCTTCTTCCTATGATTGTTTCAATATTCGAAAACATAATTGACTTTCTTTGGGCAAGGTCGTAGGCTGCTTCTGTAGACTGATTGTCTTCACTATCTCCAAAATACATTTGTCTTAGGGAAACAATTTCTATAAAATCTGTTCCATTGTCGGCCCTTTTTTGCCTAAAGACTCCCATATTAACCCAGAAGTCGACTGCCTTATCGAATCTTTCATCGGAAAATCTCAATTGTCTTTTAATCTTCCCACTGTCTACCCTACGGTAATTGTAGCAGTCCTTATAAATCAAAAGATAGACCTTAAGAGCGTCTCCATCTGCCATTTGTACATAGGTATTTAGGAACATATTCTCTAGAGGAGTAGTTCCCATATCTAGTTTTAAATCTTGCATCTTAAAGTCCATAATAATCATCCTTTTTTATTTTCATAGTTAGTATTTTCGAATAAATGAGTCCTGATTTGTAAGTAAAATACCTCTCGTCAAAATCTATATCTTGATTCTCGAATACTTCCGTTAACTCATACTGATCCTTGAAGCCACACTTCTTGTAGGCCTTGTAGGCTCTTTCGTTAAATAAATTTACATCAAGACTTACTTCTTTTAATCTAAAGTCACTAAAGGCTTTATCCAAGAGAAGATCAATAGCTTCAGAACCGTAGCCCATAGATGTATAGGCACTGTCGAAGACTATACCAAGCTTAGCCTTTTTAGTGATTGGATTAATTTGTTTAAGACCAATGAAGCCAATAAATCTATCATCTTCATATCTTTTGACTGCGAAGTATTTCTTTCTCGGTGTAGTAATAGACCCATACCAGATTTTTATTTCAAAATCAGATAGGGAGGAATAGTTATAGCCAACTAGCCTTGGATCTTTGAAGTCCGTCCACTCCTTAACCAAGAAAGCTGTGTCCATATCAATCTTTTCAAGATATATTCTACTCATTTTTTTCTCTATTGGTAAAGTCTCTGAAGGTGGTGCATGGTTTGTTGAAAAATAGCTCGACTGTTCCAGTTGCACCGTTTCTGTGCTTGGCAAAAATTAGCTTTGCCACATTTGGATTGTCTTCTTCGTCGTAATAATCTTCCCTATATAAGAGCATAACAACATCCGCATCTTGCTCGATTGCACCAGATTCTCTTAAATCTGATAGGATAGGCTTATGGTCTGCCCTCTTATCGGCCTCACGAGAAAGTTGGGCTAGGGATAAAATAGGACAGTTAAGCTCTTTTGATAGGGATTTAAGTCCTCTAGAAATTGATGCTATTTCATTTTGCCTGTTTTCTTGTCTACCATCCGCCTGCATCAATTGTAGGTAGTCGATTACAACAAGGTCAAGGCCTGACTCAGCCTTTAGCCTTTTAAGCTTACTTCTCATCTCAGATAGGGTGATACCTGGAGTTTCGTCAACATAGATATCCTTACTGGTAATCTCTTTGGTAGCATGGATTAGAAGCTGCCAGTCTTCATCTCTTATGGAACCGCTTATAATATTTTCGAGATTCACCATAGATACCATGGACAAAAGCCTTTGGTTAAGCTGGTAGGTACTCATCTCTAAAGAGAAGAAGGCAACGGACTTATCCTCTTTACAAGCATTCCAAGCAATAGTAAGCCCTAGGGCAGTTTTACCCATGGCTGGACGGGCTGCAAGAAGGATAAGCTGGGATTTTTGAAGTCCTGATAGCTTGTTATCAACAGTCTCAAGACCTGTAGTTACTCCAGTTATCTCTCCGTCAGATAGGGTTAGCTCGTTTATCATCTGGAGGGTTTCGCTCATAGTTTCAGATAATCTAACAAGGCCCTTGTTGTGGGTGTCTTGAGATATTTCAAATATTTTGGATTCTGCTTCTGATAAAATAGAGTCGATTTTGTCATCGTGCCTGTAGCTTAGATCGATAATATCCTCACTCGCCCCTATTAGACTTCTTAGAATAGATTTTTCCTTGACTGATTTGGCATATGTATCGATATTTGGAGTATAAAATGAGGAGAGGGTAATCTCAGTGATAAACTCCTCCCCTCCAACTTCTTGTAATATATTTTCATTCTTTAACTGGGATATAAGAGAAATCTCATCTACCTTGATGTCTTTTTCAAACATCTTTAGGATGGACTTATATATCCTCTGAGTCCTAGAATCGTAAAAGTCTACAGGTTTTATAATTTGATTTACACTATCGAAAGTCTCATTTTTGGCGAGGATACTTCCGATTATAGCTTGTTCTGCTAAGAAGTCATTTGGCAGGGGCCTTAGGCCCTCAGTCATTAAGCTTCCTCAGCTACTACATTAACTTTAAGGTCAGCATTTACTCCTTCATAAAGTCTTGCATTAAGAACGAATTCTCCAAGGCCTTCGATGTTTTCAACACCTTCGATTCTCTTTCTATCGATTTCAATTCCTTCTTCTGCTAGGCTTTCAGCAATATCTTTGTTTGTAACTGATCCGAATAGTTTGTCATCTTCTCCAACTCTAACTTGTTTTGTGATTGTTAAAGCTTCAATTTTTTCCTTAAGAGCTTCAGCTTCTTTTCTGTTTTCTGCTTCTTCCTTCTTAAGTTCTTCTCTCATTTTTTCAAGTTCAGCCATGTTTTCTTTTGTTGCCTTTACAGCTTTTCCTTGAGGATCAAGGAAATTTCTGAAATATCCTGGCTTTACATCTACAAGGTCTCCCTTAACTCCAACTCTTACAATATTATCTGTTAGTATTACTTTCATTTTCTTCTTCCTCTCTTAAATATTCTTTAATTGCTTTTCTTAACATGTCTTCAGCATTTTCCATAGTCATATCTAGTTGGGTAGCAGCAGCTGTTAAGTGACCACCGCCTCCGATACGCTCTAGTATTAATTGTACCGATATATCGCCTAAGCTTCTACCTGAAATGTGAATTTTATTATTGGATATAGTAAGGACAAAGCTTGCCTTAACTCCCTTTATATTTAACAGATCATCAGCCGCTTGAGAAGCTATTAGTGTTGATCCATCGATATCTCTTTTGAAGTGGGCTATGGCTATGAAATCATTAACTATAAATGAATCTGCTATAACCTCTGACTTATATTTTACTATTTCAAAATCATCTTTAAACATTCTTTTGATATAAACAGAATCGGCTCCCCATCTTTTAAGAATTGAGGCTGCCTCAAAGGTCCTAACACCAGTCTGGTAGACGAAATTTTTGGTATCTACTGTTATACCTGCAAGGAGACTTTCCGCTATAGGAGTCCTAGCCTTAAAGTCTTCGTCAAGATAAGATAGGATTTCTGTTACAAGCTCAGATGCACTTGATGCATAAGGCTCTATATAGGAAATAGTAGCATTTTCTATATAATCCTTGCCTCTTCTATGATGGTCGATAATAAAAATATTGTCGCTTTTATCTAGAAGGGCTGGCGCTTCGGTTGAGTTTTTCCTGTGATTATCTGTTACAATTATCAATGATTGTGGGCTAATTTTGCTAAGTGCTTCACTTTCTGTAAGGATATTTCCCTTAAGTTCATCTAGCTCTGTCGTTACCCTATCGTACATGTTTTCAATTGGTCTAGTAACCTCATTTAATACGATATAAACTTCTTTTCCCATATCAAAAGTTCCTTCATAGACTCCAAGAGATGAGCCGAAAGAATCCATATCTGGGTTATTGTGTCCCATAATATAAATATCTGGTGATGATTGAATCATTCGCCTTAGGGCTTGAGATATTACCCTAGACCTTACCTTGCTAGTCTTTTCTATTGCTCTAGTCTTTCCACCAAAATATTCATAATTATCTTCAAGCTTGACGACAGCCTGGTCTCCTCCACGAGATAGGGCAATATCTACAGCCTCTCTAGAATCAGAGTAAATATCTGTTGGGTTTGCTCCCGCAATTCCTACCCCGATAGATAGGGTTGGTGGGAGGGTATTTCCCTTTTCAATATTTCTTACCCCGTCAAGGATTGAAAACTTAGTCTCGTAAATGTCCCTGTAATCTTGATACTCGCTTATAACCATGTATCTGTCATTTTCGTATTTACGGATTAAGCAATTGTACTTTTTGAAATACTCATTGATAACTCTATCAATTTCTCCAATAACCTGGGGTCTGTCGACAGACTCTGTAGAATTTCTGATATCTTCATAGTTATCGATGAATACAGAATAAAATACCAGTCTCTTATCCTTAAAAAGTTGCTTGATAGACTCATCATAAGTATTGTCGATTCCATAAAGGAATGTCTGAGTCTTACCATTTTCTTCATTAGTTATAGTCTGATAATAAAATTGCAAGATTTTATCATCTATACTGATGTTTTTCGGAAGACTCATACCGTCTTCTTTAAAGTCTACATCAGAAAAATCTGGCAAAAACTTCTCTATATCGCTTCCTACGATAGATTTTTTGTCGAATAAATCCCTAAAATAAGTATTATGCCACTTAATTGTCCTATCATCTTCTACTATAGCAATAGGAAAGGGCATCTCAAAGACTACATTTTTGGTGATTATATCAAAGGATACATTCATCTCATCCACATAGTTTTGAAAATCATCTTTCTTCTTCCTATTTATATTCCTTAAAAAGAAAAAGAGGACAATAGTTAGGATAATCGCAACAGATCCAAGTATCTGATTGTAATAGAATATGACAAGGGAAGCTAGGGCTGGTAGGGCCATTATAGCAATGATATTCTCCCTTCCCACATATACATCTTCTTTATTCATTTAAGCTCCTTTTCTTTCTTATATCTAGTATTATATCAATAAATCCTAAAATCACGAAAAAAATCAGCAAAAATTCTAATAAAATAATTATGAAAAACCACTGAAATCCCCTAGATACGGGAATTGATGATTTTGCTATCATATAATCGTAGGCCGATAAGCCATTAAAGGCTATAACAACTAGGATAATTCCTACAATATTAAGGTAGACATAGTTCATATCTACTTTAAATAAAAAGGCTAATAGATAGGAAAGACCTGCAAAGGCCACAAAGGCTAACAAATCCTTATACTCCAACCTAAGCTCATTAGCTTTCTTAAGGTCATCTACTAAATCTAGCTTTATACTTACATAATTTCTAATAAGTTTGATGCCAGCTAAAGAGTAGATAAAAGAAAAAAAAGCAAAGAAGCTTGGGTAAAGCCCTATACTTAGCTTAATATATTCTATTGGCAACTTGTATTCTAGGCTTCCTTCGATTATCCCCTTCATTTCATTTGCAAGATAATCAAGACTTAATCCTTCTTTAACTAGAGAATAGCTAAAGGATCCTGTTAGGATAAGAGTTAGGAGAATAAATACCGTTAGAATCTCAACCTTGTCGTTTTTTTGATATCTAATCGGTAGATAAAAGCATAAGCTTATTAGAAAAATCAAGCCTACTAGTACTATCAAATCTTTTATATCCATATACAAGAGTCCTAGGATAAAAGTCCCAAGAAGAGTAGTTAAAAATCCCTTGTATCCGTATTTAAAAATATAAATACTCAAAAGAATTGGGCCTGTGGCAAGAATTAATAATGATACATTCGATAAAAATATCAGTAAACTTATCAAAGCCACCATAAAAATAGGCTCAATTACTTTTTTATAATTTTCATTAATACCCATAAATTTCCTTTCACTTAATAAATTAAGCTATAAGTATTTTACTCCATCTTTCTTTTTACTCAATCATACAAGTTTTGATTGATAAATAAAAAGAGCCTCGAAGGCTCTAATTATGCATAGGAATGTAGGGATGGGAGGAGGGTATTTACTCCGATGTAGGTAAATATTACTGATATAAATCCTACAATCGAAAATATAGCTGCTCTTTTTCCACTCCATCCTCTAGATTTTCTTAGGTGAAGGTAGATTGCATATATTATCCAAGTCACAAAAGACCAAGTTTCCTTTGGATCCCAAGCCCAGTACCTACCCCAAGCTGATTCAGCCCAAATAGATCCTGTAATCATCACTAGGGTAAGAAATATAAAGCCGAAGGCAGTTACCCTATAAGAAATAAGGTCCAAAACATCCTTGTCAGGCAGGCTCATAGCTGAAGATCCTCCCCCATTAACTTTATCTCTTAATAAATACATAACCGATACACCACATGCTACCGCAAAAGCTCCGTAGGAAATTATGGCAAGGGAAACGTGGACTGCTAGCCACTTACTATCAAGGGCTGGCATTAGAGGCCTAACTGACTTATCTCTCATAGCCGCATAGCCTATTATCAAAAATAGGATTGGACTTACGAAAGTTCCCATGGCAAGAAGATTAAATTTCCTTTCGAATATCAAATAGCAAAGCGCAATTCCCCAGGCGAATGCTGTAGCAAACTCATATTGGTTTGATAAAGGAATTCTTCCTGCATTAATTCCCCTCACAACTAGGGCTAGGGTGTGGGATATAAAGGCTATTAAAAATATATTCTTAGCAATCTTTCCCAATTTCTCAATCTTATTTACAAATAAAAGTATAAACAGAACCATGGATACCAAATACCCAAATAGTCCTATATAAAATAAGATATTTTCTAATCTCAATAAATCCATCATCTAAGCTCCATTTCTTATAGTATTTTTTCTATTTTTCTTTCAAAAATCTTGTCGTTTTTTGCTTGTTTGACAAACAATCTCTTCCTACCATTTTCCTCTATTACAATCATCTCTTTAGGATTCATATAAAAGGCCAAGAATAAGCCAACAAGAAGGATTATGCCACCGACTAAGGCAAAGAAAGTTCCAGGATCATCCGCAACTTGAAGAAGGGTAAACATCCTAGGATTTTCCAGGACAAAGGTGTACTCTTCCCATTCGATAGGATCTCCCACATGATTAAGTCCCATGTCAACCCTTTCTCCATCATAAAAAAGTGCGTATAAGGCAACGGGATGTTTCAAGAAAGGAGATTTTGTCTTTGGCTTGGTTGGATTAGCAGAATCGAAATCTGGATAGAAGTCTACTAATTGAAGGGCGATTTTCTTATCGTCTTCTACAAAAACCTCAGAATTATAGAGAATTTTCTCCTTATAGGACTTCTTATCTTTAAATAAAAGTGCATCCACAGCCCAGCCGGTTGAGTTCTGATACACGCTAAATTTATCAAATCTTAAAGGATGGTTAACCATGGATGTACCCTCTTTTACGCTTTTACCATCCTTATCAAGGATCGTCATCTCCGTTATATATTGCTCCACCGTAAAGTCTTCTCTAAATAATACATTATAATTGTCAATTTTTATCTGATAGTCAGAATCCTCAAGTTCTAAGGTCTCTCCAGGAACTCCATAGACATATTCGTCAAAACCTAGATATCTACCGCATCCAAAAGCGAGTATTATTATAATAATTGATAGGTGGGTAAGCCAGGAACCTAAATGACCAATCTTGTTGGAAAACTTATAGCGTATTTTCTTTCCATCTATTTCTTCTTCCTTAAATGTTCCAAAGCCCAAGTCCTTAAATAATTTCTCATCATTACTTTCACTCTTGATTTCAATAAATTTATCCAAGTTTTTAATTTTCTTACCAATATCGGGATCTGTAAAAGATGCCTTTATTATTGGTCTTGCCCTATTAATTGAGCACAAGAATAGGTTTACTAGTAAAAGTCCTGTGAGAAATATATACCATTTAGAAAAGAAAAGATTGTCAAAGTTAAATGCTAGGATCACTTCAGCCATCAGCGGAGAATAGCCTTGCCTGTAAAAACTCGGATCATTTCCTTGAGGTATAACAGTTCCTATTAATGAAACTAGAGCTATTACGATCAAAAGAATGATTCCAAATTTCATTGTATAAAAAGACTTAAATATTCTCTTTATTATATTATCATTTTTCATATATCTCCTTTTAAAACAAAAGGACTCATAAGAAGTTTTCTCCCTGAGTCCTCATATTTTATTCGTACTTATCTAAAATTTCCATACCTTCATCGATTAGAGCCTCAGCTTCATCCAAGTTCTTGTGAGCACTTGTAGAATTATGGAATCCTTCTCCGTTTTCTACAAAGACAAAATCCCATTTAAACTGTGCTTTTCTGTGGATATCTTGAAGTTTTGCCTTATCCTCATCTGATAAGTCTCCCTTTTCGATATGAAGGGCTAGTTCATCGATATATAATTTTAGTTTATCACTAACCTCATTTGTCCTATCATAAACTTCGCCTTGAACTTCTTCTACCCAAGCTATTAGCTCGTCTGAAGTCTTTCCAGCGTGACAAGATAGGCAGGTGTTTTCTAGAGTCTCTTTGTTTTTGAGTGGACTTGTCCAGTGGTGGGACTTAACCATCTTTCCATCTTCGCCTTCAACTTCTGGCATGTGACAGTCTATACAAGTAAGACCTGCTTGTTGGTGAACTGATCCGTGGAAGGTCTCAAATTCTGGGTGTTGAGCCTTAAGCATAGGCGCTTTGGTCTGAGGATGTTCCCAATCCTTAAACTCTTTCTCGTCATAATACTTTAACATATCGTCTGTTTCTAGACCGTATTTGGTTGGCATTATAACTTCTTTTGTTTCAGGATCTTGGTAGTATTCAACGTGACATTGGGCACAAGTTATGGTTTCAAGATCAGCATTAGTTGGGATCTCTCCCTTCTCTATTGCCTTTTGGGTATGGCTTCTTGTAACTTGTAGACTTGGCACATCATTCATATGGCAATCATAGCAAGATATGGTTGACATATCTGGATTATTTTCTACAAATTCATCAAAATCCATAGCATTTACATCCACTCCACCTTTTTCTAAGGCCACTACAAAATCAGCACTCTTACAAGCCAAGCAACTTGCACCAGCCTTTGGCCTTTTAGTATTGAGTACATCTTCTAGAGCGTATGTATGTCCTCTTGCCCTGTCGTATTGCTTGCTAAAGCCATAACCATCATAGAATTCTTTAAGGTTAGGATATTCTTCTAGATAGTCTACTTGGACAGAACCACCATATTTAGTTTCACTCATATCGGCATTGGCCTGGTATGTAGCGTATACATCTGGATACTTCTCCTTCCAATCATCTGCAGTCTTAATCTCACTATCATTAGAGCATGATGAAAGTAAAAATACAAATGTAATAGCAGATAGAAGGCTTAATATTTTCTTTTTCATAGGACCTCCTTTTCTTATTTTCTACTATCATTATATAATATATATAAATATTTATAAACGATTTATCAAAATGTTTTTATACATTAGAAAACTCCCAGAAAATATTCTGAGAGTCGATTCTAATCAATATTTAATTCTTCCATTATTTCATTTCTGTAAGCGGTAAATTCCTTACTTGTCCTCGATCTTGGGTAAGGGAGGTCGATGTCTACTATTTTCTTAATTCTTCCAGGATTTGCCTGCATAACTAGGACTTTTGTTGACATGTAGATTGCTTCGTCCACATCGTGGGTTACCATTATGTTTAGGTTTTCTTCTTCTTTCCATAAGTCAAGGATTAAATCTTGCATATTCATTCTAGTAAAAGCATCAAGGGCTCCCAGTGGCTCATCTAAAAGCATTACCTCTGGTTTGTTGATTAGAGTTCTTATAAGAGATACCCTTTGGGCCATTCCTCCTGAAAGAGCCGATGGATAGACATCCTTAAACTCTTCAAGGCCTACCTTATTTAAAAGTTTCTCTACCATCTTATCATCAGTTTTCTTGGCCAAATCTCCTGAAAAGGCTACATTTTCCTTAACTGTTAGCCAAGGAAATAGTGTTGGCTTTTGAAACACCATGCCCCTGTTGCTTCTTGGCTCGGTGATTTTTTCTCCATCTAGACTAATTTCGCCAAAGCTTGGTCCAATAAGACCTGCTATAAGTCTTAGCATTGTACTTTTCCCGCAGCCGGAAGGACCAACTATGGATACGAATTCTTTCTCCTTAGCTTTAAAGCTAACGTCTGATATGGCATGAGTTAAGCCATTTTTGTCAGCTCTTGTAAATAATTTTCCTACATTATCAAATACTAATTCTGTCATTATATTGCCCCTCATTCTTCCAAACGAGCACCCTATCGCTTAACTTTTTGATTAAGATATTGACTATAACGAAAGTTACAGCTAGTAGGATTATAGCTCCATACATGGCGGTGTAATCTGCCCAAGAACTCTTCCATGTTATATACCAACCAAGGCCTGACTCAACTCCCATCATCTCAGCAACTATTAGGGCGTTACAAGCTGCACTCATCGCAGATACTAGACCTTGGAAGATATTTGGCATCGCAGATGGTATTGCTATTCTTCTTACCATGTCCTTGTTAGTCGCTCCTAGGGTCCTTGCTGCTTCATAAAAGGCAGGGTCAACATTTCTAATTCCTGTAATAGTCGCAAGACTTACTTGAAACCAAACTCCCAAGGCTATGATAAATACAGCTCCTTGGAACAAATTAATAGCAAGAACCATAACTAGTGGAAGCCAAGTTGTTGTAGGAATCGGTCCAAGAAGTTTTAGGATTGGGTCGATCCAGTAGTTAACCTTCTCGAAATAACCTGCAAGAATTCCTGTAATTATTCCCAAGAGTCCTCCTATAATATAACCAGTAAATAAGAGTTTAAGGGATGATATTACTGATTCTAAGAGATAGGACTTATCAGCTGCCATTGAATTAAATACCTTATCTAACCATGGGAAATATGGCAATTGTAATATATTAAATTTCAATGTCAACAAGTCAAATACAATAAATATAAGGAAAATCGCCGTATATAAAGGCCAATATTTATTCAAGGTATCTCTAATCTTTTCAAACTTTAATGATATTAGAAGGGAAATTAGGTAAATTCCTCCTAGAATCATTAGAAAAGTTGGATATAACCTTGTAATTTCTATATTTGGATCATAATTTTTAACATATATAAATTCTAGAATAGCTAAGACTGCAAAGACTAGAGGAATGAAAAGCCCAATAATAGAAGGCTTTTCATCACCACTCTCTAGTTTTTCTAAGTCTTTTGCAGTTAGCTTTTCTTTTAAATTTTCATTAAGAAATTTGCTATCTTGCATAAAATCTCCTTCTTATTCAACTACTTCGACTTCTCCATTTCCTAGTGGTATCCAGTATTCTTTGATATAATCATCTGTAGATTTGCTATCATCAATTAGACCTAATTTCTTATAATCATCAAAGTAAGCCCTAATTGTTTCAAGTCCATCTTCATTATCTAGACTGTAATCGTAAGTTTTAAGTAGTTCTGTAGCAACTTTAGGATCTCCTGCTGCTAGGTTATTATCTTGAAGTTTCTTTAAAGCATCTTCTGGATTATCAGCTACGTAGTGGCTTCCCCTTACGATTTGCTCTGCGACAAGCTCAGCAATCATTGGGTTTTGCTCAACGAAATCTCTGTTAAAGGCTGTTACACAGCATACTTCGTCCTTGAAATCATCATCTGTTGTAAGAGATCTTATAGGTCTAATTTTTCCTGCTTGTAAGAATTCTTGGGCAAATTGATCATCAAGTACTGCTCCTTTTATCTCTCCACTTTCCAAAGCTTGGATTACTGCAGAAGGATCTACAGGTTTAACGCTAATCTTGTCTGAATCTATTCCATCGTGGGATAGGAATCTTAAAAGAGTGTTATGTCCACTGTTACCTATACCATTTGTTACAGCGATAGCTTCATTCTCCAAGTCTTTAGTTTCTTTATATGAACTTTCATCTAGAACATAAAGTGACTTACAACCTGAGTGGTTGGATGTTGAAAAGACATAGTTAAGTCCCTTAGTTGCTGGAACTAATAGTCCACCGAATTCTCCTGTCATCGCATCAATTTGGCCAGTTCCTAAAGCATCTTTACCTTGTTTTGTATTTACGAATTCTACATCAAGTCCTTTTTCCTTGTAGTAGCCTTCAATTTCTGCTATATTTTGTCCTGCTATACAAAGATCTCCATCAAAGCCAATCCTAATTTTACTTCCATACCTTGGCTCATCTTTTATACTATGTTCTTTATCTAAAAGATTTTCTCCCTGGTTGTTTTCTTGGATAGTTTCTATCTTTGTTTCTGTTTTTTCGTCTTCTCCATTTTTCACACAAGCTGTTAAGCTTATTGAAGCTATTAGTAAAGCAGCTAATAATTTCTTATTTTTCATAATATCTCCTTATTTACAACATGAATCGTATTCTACATTTTCTATATCAAAGTCAGGATCATTAAAGTCTATGATCTCTTCCTCTTGGAAATTTCTTTCTATCTTTTGATCTGTAATTTCTTCTTTCACTAAATTTGTTTCTCTGTCTACTTCTGCCTTGGAAGTAGAACAGGCAGTAAGTATAACTAGTGAAGAAGCTAGGATTATTTTCTTAGATAAATTCATATTCTCCTTCTATCCATATTCCTTTTCTATATTTATAGCATATAAAAAGCCCGTCCCTAAAAAAGGACGAGCTTAGCCGTGATTCCACCTAAATTCATTTCTATAAAAATAGAAATCTCATTTGCGATATAACACTCGCACTGTTATGGCCTAAAATTTCAGCCATAAGACTCAAAGATGCACTTCCATATAGTAACTTTCAACCTTCTCAGCTAACGGTTTTCTCTGTAAAAATTTACTTATATGTACTTTTCTTATCAAGGTCATATATACTACCGTTTTAGTATACTTTGCCTTTTTGTAATTTGCAAACCTAATTTTCATCAGTGTAATTTAAGCCATTCTAAGTATAATAGAAGTATGAAAGAGATTAATGAAGAAAGAGAAAAAAATATTATAAAAGATTTTGATATATCGGTTATATCCGACCCCCATGTTCTAGCAAGTGAGCTAATGGGACCAAGCGAAAGTTTCATCAAGGAGCTTAAGGTAGAAAGAAAGCTTGTCGTAGAAAGCGAGGGGCTTTTTAGGCGAGCTCTAGAAATTGTAGATAAAGCGGGTAGTAACTACCTAATCCTTCCTGGAGATATGGTCAAAGAAGGAGAGTATAAGTCTCATAAGCTAGTCGCAAGTTATTTAAGAGATTGGAAGAATAAGGATCCTAGGAGGAAGATCTTCCTTACACCTGGTAACCACGACATCAACTGCCACAGGGCCTATGACTTCTCTAAGGATCAGAAGACTAAAAATGTTAGTCCGAGAGAATTTGAAGAAATCTATGACTTTATCTATGAGGATGATTCCATATTAGAGTTTTATAGGGATAGTCAAATTTTTAAAAACTATCTTGACTTTGTCAACAAAAAATATAACAGAGATGTAGAATACTCCTACTATGCCCATGGATATTTTTCCTATGTGGCAAGGATTAAAAAAGACTATACAGACGATAATGGCTTAAGCTTAATCATGCTAGATACTTCGATTTACTCAGCTGATAGGGAAGAAAAAAATAGAGATGGAAGGGAGAATATTCCGGGATCTATTACAAAAGAAGAGATTAAATGGATGCTAGAAAAAATTGAAGAAGCTAAGAAGAGAAAGGATATGGTAATTGTCGTAGCCCACCACGCCCTCCTTCCAAACTTCAGAAATCAAGAGCTTGCCTTTTCTCCTTTTATCATTAAAGAATGGAGGGATAAGTTTGAAGACGAGGATCCTAGGATTGATGGGAAAACTCCTATAGAAATCCTTGCAGATAGTGGGGTTAAGTTTGTCTTTACAGGCCACCTCCACGAAAATGGAACTGCCAAATACACAAGCGAGATAGGTAATACAATCTATGATATCCAAACAGGATCGACCATAACCTACCCCCTTCCTATTAGGCATATAAAAATAAATAACAAGACCTCGACAGATCACGGCTTTGAAGTTTTTGTTACAACAGAGCTTATAGATGATTTCTCCTTCACTGACTATAACGGTAAGGAAGAAATAATAGATGATGCAATCCTTCACACCATGACCAACCAGCTTAGCCTTAAAGAGGTAATCCACAACTATATAAGAATCCAAGCCAACAATCCGCTTTTTGATAAGATGGATTTTAAAAAAATAATTATCGACAATCTTAGTTCTAGGATTGGGATTGATATTCCATACAAGGGATATATGAATGATATAGTTTTTCCAAATATTGCTGACCGTTTTCCAATCTATAGCAAGTATGTAGGTAGAATTGTCATAAGTAACTTAAACTACGAATATGAGTTTAGGATCAAGGCCTTGATGAATACACTTTTCATAAAAGCAAGAAATATCGAAGAAGCAATCGATATAATCATAGGCCAGGCTGAAAAAATCCTAACTCCTCACTTTGTGATAACCGCCATGGATAAGGTCTCAACTAAGATTTTTTCCATGCCAATTGATGATGAGGGTCATACTTTCTATGACTTTTGTAATTATATCTACCAATACAGGTCAACTAGCGATGAGGAGCGTCCTTCCTATGTGACTAAAATGATTGATAATATAAACGATCCTGACTACGATATCATTAATATCGTTCTTGACTATGCGGCAGATGAGATAAATAAGGTATTTGATACAGTTACTGAATCAATAATCCTTGAAAGAAATGGATCTAAGAAGGAGTTTTTCGAAAGACTCATCCAAACCAAGGGCTTTCCGGTAAACTTCGCCTACAAGTATCTCATAAGAAGAGTTGATAGCCTAAGAGATCTCTTAGATTTCTTTTCAAGATTTATCACTAAAAAGTCTTCCATTACCGGAGTAGATCTTGCAAAGACGATCGCCCACTCCAGAGCTATGAGGAGAGCTAAGATGAATATATCGGATAAGTTTTTCGGCCAAAAATCCCTCCGTGTCTTTATCCTAGCCCTCATAGGAGAAATGAATGAGGAGATGACTACAATCTATCAAAACGCTGACCTAAACGAAATCGACCACTACTTTAACTATATAGAATACGACGATACAAAAATAATCATAGAAGAGTAAATAAATGAAAACGACGAAGAAGGAACTTAGATAAGCTTTATTCTCGTCGTTTTTTAGTTTGTTCTTATTCGATTTTTGTAAATTCCTTAAAGTTATACCAATAGATTAGGGAAGTATCTACCTTTTTTCCTAGAGATTTTTCTATAGCCTGTCTATAAATTTGGATTTGTTTATTATATAGGTTTTCCATCTTTGTTCTATCCGTCTTAAAATCGATTAAGATTACCTTTTGATCTATCTCAAATAACAAATCTATCTGTCCATTGACATAATAGTCCTCGTAGGTCATCAGGAAGGACTCTTCTTTTCTGATATTTGTAGCCTTTTGGGATATATCTTTGATAAAAGGATCTTCAAAAAAGCCCAAGATTTTATCTAATTCTACTAGGTCCAAGCTATCTTCCTCAATCTTTTTTTCCATAATAAGTCTATCTATTTCTTCCTTAAGGCTTACTTTATCATAATCCTTAAAGTCCAGGGCTTGGAAGATTCTATGGATCATAGTTCCCTTATCGGTAGCCTTGTAGGATTTTTCTTCTCTTATGAAATTTGCCTTCCTAAAATCTCCTGCTAGCTCGTTTTCCTCATAGTTAGGAAGCCTATAGCCGTCAAGGGAAGGATCAAAGTCCTTACTTATTTCTGTAACAGATCTTTTGATAGATTCCCTAGTTTGGTCCTCATAAGGATATGGACTATCGAAAATTTGCTTGAGTTTATTATAAATTTCTTGATTTACATCTTCACTTTTAAGAAAGTCTGTAATATCCTTAGACTCAAACTTATCAATAGGGTCACTTTCTTCTATTACTTCAAGGGAAGCTAGACCATCTAGGGCATTGGTCTCATATTCTTCAAATAATTCTTCTGAGACCTTATCTCTTGACAGAATTGAAAGAATCCAATCCATATAGGTAGACATATTGAGAAAGTCAATTCGTCCCTTTAATCTTCCTACTGTCTTAAGATTTCTCTCGCCAGTGATAAAAAGCATCTCTTCTGCCCTAGTCATGGCTACATAAAGGATTCGCATCTCCTCTTTCTTATTTTCCTTAGTTATTTTATCATTGATAAGATTTTTCCTAAGGGATGAGAATCTCAACTTGTTTTCATAATCAGAAAGATTGATCCCAATTCCCAAATCATCATCAAATACAATCGGCTCACGCAAGTGCTTGTTGTTAAATCTCTTGCCACAGTCTGCAAGGATTACTACTGGAAATTCCAAACCTTTGGACTTGTGGATAGTCATTATCCTAACTAAATCTTCCGCCTCAGAAAGCTCTCTTGTCGTTTGGATATTGTCCGATTGATTCATAGAAAGTGAATCTACAAAGTCCAAGAAGCCGAATAGCCCATTGTCATTAGACCTATCATACTCATCCATGATATCTATAAAGCTTTCGACATTGTTTATCCTATCACTTGCCCTATCTCTCGCTAGCAAGTATTCATAAAATCCTGTCTTCCCAAAGACATAGTTGGCAAATTCGTAAAGTGAAAGGAGGTTTTTGACATAAGTTAAGTCAGCAAAGATCGTCTTAAAGTCATTGATTTTCTCAACTATTTCTTCATCCTTGTCATATTCATCAAAGGCCTTAGTAAAGGAATAAGAATCAGAGCTTAATCTAATTTCAACCAAATCATCTTCATCAAAATCAAAAATTTCAGATCTTAAAAGAGATAAAAGAGTTAGGTCATCTTTTGGATTGGCAAGATATTTTAAGAGATTGATGAAAAATGTAACCTCAACAGCCCTAAAGGATACCTTGCTTATATCGTTAAAGAATGGAATCTCCGCCTTCTTGAAGGCTTCTTCGTAGACATAGGACTTTCCTCCACTTCTTAAGAGAATTGCTATGTCACGATAATCGTAGCCCATAGCCCTTATCTCTTCAATAAGTTTTGCCAGATAATCTTCCTCACGGATTTTGCTATCTATGACCTTTATGTTGGCCCTTTCGTAGGCACTTTGTTCATTTTTATTAAAGTTAAGTCTGTGGCCTCCATCCCTATAGTCGATGTCGCTTTCTTCCTTGGTCATTAGCCTATCGAAGATAAAGTTATCGAAGTCTAGGACGTCCTTTTGAGATCTAAAGTTCTTGTTAAGGTCAATCCTAACTGACTTATCATCTTTGTCGTAAGCTTCTAATTTTTCTAGGAAAAGTTTTGGCTCGGCTCTCCTAAAGCCATAGATGGACTGCTTGACATCTCCTACAAAAAACAGATTATCTTCTCCCTTAAGCTTTTCTATAATGTAGTTTTGGATTTCGTTTGAGTCTTGATATTCGTCAAAGAATATATATTTGTAAGTCTCCCTAAGCTTATTTCTAGCTTCTTCTATGTCGATCAGGTCGATAAACTTATGCTCCATATCAGAAAAGTCGAGATAGGCCTTCTCTTCTTTAAGCCTTCGATAGACTTTCATAAAGTCCTTGACCAAGACATTAATTTCAGAAAGAAGGTCCTCTTCCTTCTTGGCAAAAATCTCCATAGTTAGGCTATCTGTATTGGTTACAAACTTGGCCACATTTTTGATATCTTCCTTGTAGAGATCTCTCGTGTCCTTAATAAAGCTATAATCTTCCTCATCATCCTTCTTGGATTTAGATATCCTTCCAAATTTAATTTTACCAATCTTTCTTATAAACTTATCCCAATCCTTATCAAGTAAGATAGCAAGATCATTAATTTGAGAGAAGTCATCGAAGATTAGCTCTTGGTGCTTATCACGCATGCCTTGGCCCATAGTAAAGTCGTAGTTGGTCCTAGCTAAGTCTAGGATTTGATCCATTTCGCTTCTTACAGTTTCCTTAAACTTATCAAGCTTAAAGCCTTCCGAAGTCGCCTGATCTAGCCAAGCAATTGGCCTTACTTCAGCCATAATTTTCTCGTAAGTTTTAAGTATTATGTCTTTTGCCCCACTATCTGACTTATTAGTAGCAAAGTTGTGGAGGAAGTTTTCAAAGGCAGGGTCCATCTGCTCATATCTTTTGTCAAAGACCTCATCAATGGCATTTGACTTTAGGATTGTCGCCGTATTTTCACTTATTACCTTAAAGTTTGGAGATAGGTCATCGAAGTAATAGAAGTTTTCTCTTAGCATATCCGCACAGAAGGAGTGGAGGGTCTTGATTTGGGCATGCTTTAAGTTTTTGAGTTGGTCTTTGATAAACTTAACATCACTCCCCTTTTTCTTTAGCTCTTCTTCAAGGGCTGACCTTATCCTATCTTTCATCTCGACTGAGGCCTTGTTGGTAAAGGTAACTATAATAAAACTTCCTATATCCTTCCTATCTTCTATGAGAAGGCGGATAATCCTCGTTACGAGAACGCTGGTCTTACCAGATCCTGCCGCAGCCGAAACTATTATATTTTTACCTCTAGTCTCTATAGCAGCCTTTTGGTCTTTGCTAAATTCCATCTTAGTCATCTTCACCTCCCAAATCCTCTATTGTCTTATCCTTATCAAAATTCCTGTAACGAAGCTGGTCGATAGTCTCATCGAACTTACATATTCCCTTAAAGTCACAATACTGGCACTCATTCCTATTTGAATCGTAGGCCAAGGGCTTAAGGCTGATATCTCCTTCTTTGATATTTTTGATAAATTCTCCCACTAAACTTTTGGCAAATTGCTCAAGCTTAACCACTTCCTCAGGGCTAAGCACGTCCGAATTCTTATAATCAAGGATGGTAGATTCCTTCGGACTTTCAGCATTTTTATCTATTATCTTAAAGATTTCTTCGTTAATCTTAACTATAAGGCCATTTATCCTAAACTTATCATTAATTGCATTTTCTACGGTCTCAGGAGAATATCCCTCGCTATTTACTGACTCCATCTCATCATATAGGGGCATGTAGAAGGATCCTACTGGGATCATAAGGTCTTTCTCATTTTCTGTAGCCGACATCATATAAACTAAAAGCTGGAGGTCTAGGCCGTTTAGGAGATTTATAATCTTGAAGGTTTTCTTGCCTGTCTTATAGTCAATAATCCTAACGAAATTACCAGCCTTATCGATCCTATCGATTCTTCCCCTCAAATAATTTTTATCGTCAACATAGACTTTTGGCAGATTGTCTTCATTTTCGTAGCCAAAATCTTTTTCTACAGCATAGATTTTGAAGTCCCCGCTTTTTACCTGGTCAATTAACTTTTCTGAATTTCTCTTAGCAGAATTTAGGACATTGTTTAGGATAAATTTATTCCTAGGATCTTCTCTTCTAGTCTTATCGAGATTTCTAAGGGTCGCTTCCTTAAAGTTTTCTATCAATATATCCTCTAGATCACTTGCCTTAAGCTCTTCTATGTTTTTTTCTGATAAGTTTCTTGAAATATCTTCGAAGAGCTTGTGGACAATATTACCCACTTCCATATGGTCTACTTCATAGCTTTCGTCGATATTTGGCCTTAGGCCGTAGTTTACGAAATACTTGTAAGGGCACCTAGAGTAGCTTTCGATTTCGCTTACATTGAAATGATTTTTCCTATAGAGATAACCCGCTAAGTCTTCTCTAAGATTTTTCTTATCATTAGTAAAGTTTAAGCCCTTTTCTATTAACTCATATGAGTCATTTTCCTTAAGATATTTGATAAAGGCCCTAGCAATTTCCCTATCATTTTCATCTACATTCTCATTTCTCATCATCTGTCTGATACTTCTTAGAGCTCTTACTTCCATAGTCTTATAGGAAAATTTCTCTATGGAAAGACCCAAGTCATTGCCATAAATCATCCCGTAAGTCTTCCCTTCCCTATCAGAGAAGATATTCATAATAGAATTTAGGATGATTGATTTATTGATCGCTTCACTTTTCCTATTGGCAAGGGAATACGATAAGAAGAGCTTATCTGATATGGTAATTAGCTTATAAAAAACTAGCTTCTCACGCTCTTCGTAGTCCTCATCAAAGACCTTTAGGTCAAGGTCAAGGGCCCTTAGCTTATCCTTTTCTCCCTTGCCTACAATGAGGTCTTCCCTATTAGTTGAAGGAAAGAAAACATCATTTAAGCCTAGAGCAAAGTTTACTCCCCTATCGGCAATCCTCGCTCTGGCAAAACTTGTTATCTCTATATGGTCCTTACTAGGTGGGATAATTCCTACATTGATGTCCTTACATGTAGCTTCAATCAAGGAATAAATCTTCCTAAGGCTCGAACTCCTTTCTCCCATGAGGTCTACAATCTCTTCGAGTATTTCTACAAACTTATCCCAGACCTGGTCGTTTTCCTTGTATTCATCAAGCCTTCCGCTTTCTTTTAAGATTTCTTGGAAGCCAGCGATTCCCCTTCTTATGTCTTTATCATCTATAATATTAAAGATTCCTATACAAAGATCCCTGGTTTTTTCTTCTTTTAGCTCTAAAAGAGGATTAAGAAGGTCCAAAATCCTATCTCTTAGCTCATTTATAACTTGATATTCGTAAGTCTTTGCCCCTAGTTTCTCTTCTCTTTTGGGATCATTCTCGTAGAGATTTTTGTAGAAGTCTTCATCATAGGCAAAATATTTGTCCTCAAGAAACATCTTGCCCTTAATCTTCCTGTTTTTGATATAATTTTCAAGAATTATGGCCTTTTCCTCAAAGTTTTCTGAGAAGCTAAAAAGACCAGACCTTAGGAAATAGCTTAAGTCTTGACTGTTAAAATTATAAATCATAAGTCTTAAAATAGCCAAAAACGTCTTTACTATGTGATTGTCTATAAGCTTCCTATCAGAATCCATAAAGATAGGAAGTTCATATCTGTTGAATACTTTTACGATTTCATTTTTGTATTCGTCTTCACTAGAAATATAAATAGCAAGGTCCTTGTAGCGATAGCCCTTCTCTTTTACTAGATAATTTATAATTCTTGCAGTATTTTCAACCTCTGTCTTAGTAGATGGATTTTCAAGGAAACGAATATTATTAGGCCTTCCTCCAAATTTCAAAGGATTAAATCTCTCGAAGTTTCTAGCTAGATGAGCTATATCTTCTTTCGCAAGGCTCGTATTATCAAGGACTGTGTCGTGAGTCTTTCCTATTTCATTAAGCTTTCTATAGAGCTTATCGGTAGAGTCGAAAAACTCCAAGTCTGAAAAAATATTACTATTAATAAATTCTGTATCTAGATTTAGGCTAAAGAAAACTTCATTTCCCCTATTTATAAGCCCTTCTACAAAGGAAAGCTTAAGTTCTGATAGGCTATCGAACTTATCAAAGTAAAATACTGTATCAGCTAGGAAGTCACAGTGAGGAAGTCTTTCTATAATATAAGATAGGCTATCCTCAGAGTCTATGAATTTGCCAGAAATTTCCTTCTCATAAGCATCGTAGATCATCTTTACTTCTTTAAATTTAATCCTAGTAATAGGATCATCAGTCTCTTCGATTTTCTTAAAGAAATCTTCATCAAAATTATTGTCCTTGATAGATGAGATTAAAGATGAAATATTATTTACAAACTCTATATTGGAATATTTGTTTTGAAATAAACTAAGCTCATCATTCATATCTTGGAGGATATTGGAAATTAGGATAATCTTTCCGTTTTTTGTAAGGAATTTCTCATTTGCCTGACCAATTTTTTCCCCAATATAGCTTTTAAGAGATGAGAAGCTCAATACCTTGGCATCCATTACCGCTTCAAAGGAAATATTTTTAAGAAAATTAATATCAGTCTGGAGGGTGTATTGCTCTGGTACTATCAAAAGCGCCTTCTTGCCTTTATTTAAATCTTCTTCGATTTTCTTGTAAATATAAGTAGACATCTCCTTAGGATATCTTGAAATAATTGTCTCTATCATGCTTCTACCTCCACTTTTGATCCCTCGCTTGGCTCATAGAAAACCAAAATCTTCGCATCGATCGCTTCTTTTAATTCGTCCACATGAGAAATAAGGCCTATAAATTTATCCTCATAGGCGAGTTTTTCTATAGCTGAAATTGCATTTTCCAGATAATCCTTGGATAGACTTCCAAAGCCTTCATCTATAAAGAGAGTATCGATCCTTACTCCCCCATTTTCCATACTGATCTCGTCAGATAGGCCGAGGGCTAGGGAAAGACTTGCTAGGAAGCTCTCACCCCCAGAAAGAGTAGATACCGGACGCATCTTTCCTGTATTGGCATCGAGGATTTCTATATCAAGACCTGTCTTTGATCTTTGATCTGTTGTATCGGACTTTCTTACCATGGAAAATTGATTGTCAGTCATATCCAAAAGCCTCATATTGGCAAGCTTAAGGACCTTATCGAAATAATAGGTTAGGACGAAGGTCTCAAAGTCGATTTTCTCCCTGCCCTTTACCTTGCCGAAAGACCCATCCGCCACCTTGGAAAGTCTGGCAAGAGATTCATTTTCTTTCATATTCATCTCATAATCTTTCCTCAAAAGTTTAAGCCTAGCTATTACTTTAGAGAAATTATCAAGTCTAGTGTGGATCTCTGATTTTTGATTCCTTATTATGTCTCTCTTATCTTCCTTTGACTTAATTTTCCCTCTCAATTTATCGAGGTCCCTTATCTCCATATCCTTGTATGAAGCAAAGTTCTCCTCGCTTATCATAAGTTTTTCCAAATTGTTGAAAAATTCTTCCATTCCTTCTTTTTTACCAGCTAATCCAGAATAATTTTCTAGAGCTTCCTTGTAAGAAGCGATATTATCAAAATTTTCTTCTAGCTTTTTATCAAATTCTTCCTTGTACTTGTCTCTTCTTAGGTCAAGGTCTTTTATATTTTCCTTGATGTTTTCTATCTTTGTTTGAATTTCCTTAATCTTAAGCTCTGCATTTTGATAGTTCCTGTTAACTTCAGTAATATCCTTATCCAAGTCTAATATTTCTTTATCTAGGATTTTTTTCTCATCTACTAGACTTTCTTTGGATAAGTCTTTCATCTTATCCTTTTGGCCTAGGTAAACTATCTCAATTTCTTTATTATCTTGAGCATCCCTTTTTAGCCCATCTTCTTTTTTCTTTTTTACTTCTAGGTCGTGGTAGATTTTATCGAGTTTTTTCTTAAAGTCTATCTTATCTTGGCTTTTTTTCTTGTAATTTTCTCTCAAGGCTTCTATATTTTTTTCAATTTCACCTTTTCTCTTGTAGTTTTCTGTAAGGATTTTCTCAAGCTCGTTTATATTTTTATCAGAAACTATCTCTTTTCTTATTTTTTCGACTTGATCTTGTCGAAGTTTGATAGCTTCCTTACTACTTATAAGTTCCCTTCTTAAGTTATCAAGGTCGTAGTCTTCTATTGGGTGCTTTCCTATTGCCTCATCATGCTTACTTCCACATACTGGACATATCCCCTCTTTGTTTGTCCTATCGATAAGCTTGTTGATTATAAGTAGATCTTCATTTTCCTTGGCCTTTAGTTCAAAGGATTCAAGCTTAACCTTTTCTTTTGATAGAGATAGGAGACTTTCTTCGTAGCCTTTAATCTCCTTTAGCCTTTTTAAGTCTTCCTCTTCTTTTCTGATATTTTCCATAAGATTTGATAGATTCTTACTCTCAGACCTTCCCTTTTCAGTTATTTCTCCCAAAAGTTCGTTATTTAGATCAAATAGCTCTCGCTCTTTTGCCAAATCTTTTTCTAGACTTTCTATTTCCTTTTGAGTTTGATCTAATAGCTTTGTCCTTTCTTCTATTGATTTGTAGGCTATTTCAGCTTCCTTAAACTTCTCCAAGGAAAGGATAGTATTTTCTATATCTTCTACTTTTCTTTTTAGCTTATCAAGCTTTAATCTATCCTCGGCAAGTTTTTCGTACCTTCCCCTTACTTCTTTTTTTGTTTTAAGAGCAGTTTTCTCATCTTTTTTCAAGATTTCGAGATTAGCCTTGTTTTTATCGATATCTGTAAGGGCGCCTTGGTAGTTTTTCTCAAAGATAGAAATATTATTTGCGAGCTCTGATTTTCTTATTAAATCCCTTAGCTTTTTGTATTCACTCTCTTTTTCTCTTTCCGCCCTCAGGTTTTTTTCTATTTCCTGGTATTTTTCTATATTTGTATTATCTAATTCAGCCTTTTGAAGATCTCTTAGGTCAGATTTTATAGCCTTATCAATAGTAGATTCACTTTCCTTAAGGAGAGCTGTTTTATTTTCATATACTAATTTTTTATCCTCTATGACTTTCTCTATTTCAGTAAAATCGTGGGTTATGATGAAGTCCCTGTCTACTAGATCCGATATTCCTTCATTATAGGCGAGGATATTTGAAAGATCATTATCTATGTATTCCATCTTTTGGATACTATCTTTAGCCAATTCCTTAATTTTATCTTGGAAGTTTTTATATTCATAGGTCTTAAATATATCTCCCAAAAGCTTGGCCTTGTCGGTGGACTTGGCTGATAGAAACTCCTGGAATTTCCCCTGGGCAAGGAGCATTACCTTGGAGAATTGCTTGTCATCGAGACCTATAATATTTTTAATCATCTCATCTGTCTCGGTTTTCTTCTCGCTTAGAAGAGTAAGTCCGTCTGTAATATCATATAAACTTACAGCATTTCCTATATTTTGACCGATTTTAGTCTTTTTTGCGACCTGCCTTGGGATTCTCTCTATCCTATAGGTCCTATCTCCTACCTCAAAGTCAAGAGATACGTAGGTGTAGGGATCTTCTTCTGATAAAAAGTCGCACCTCAATCTATCAGCGGAAATGTCTCTTGCTACCTTTCCGTACAAGGCGAAATTTATTGCATCAAAAATACTGGTCTTGCCTGATCCAGTCGCTCCAGATATTAGGAATATTTTTTTCTCGAAAAGCGTCGTAAAGTCTATATCAATCTCTTCCTTGTAGGTTATAAAACCTCTCATTTTCAGTCTTCTTGGTCGCATAAGCCTATCCTTTGTATAAGTTGGGTGTCTTCTTCTTTAAGGTCTTCATCCATCTTGAAGTGATAAAATTCTGCAAAAAGCTCTAGCAAATTCTTGTTATCTATGTCCACATCGAAACTATCTTCCCTCTCAAATACAGCCTTGTTGGCGTAAGTGATTGAGACAGCCCTAGGGAATTTCTCCTTTAACCTTGCCATGGCATTTTCATGAATATAGGAATCTTCTAGGATAAATTTTATATAATCCTCTGACCTTTCTTCCTTTAAGATTTCTTCAAACATTCCCCTTTTTGTAACAAAGTCCCTCAAGAACGGGATTTCGATTTTTCTTATTTCTGCCTTATCTTTAAGGTCAACTAGGCTTACAGTTTTTGTAAGATTTTCCTCATCGAAGGAATATTTCATAAAGGTCCCTGAATATCTGATCTTAGGGTCTAAGACGTAGTGAGCCCTATGAAGATGGCCCAGGGCTACATAGTCGAAGCCTTCAAATAAACTTGCATCCATGGCGTCAGTTCCTCCGATAGTAAGAGGCTTTTGCCCTTCGTCATAGACTTCTTTGTCAAATGAACTCATATTTGAAGCATAGCAATGAGTGATAAGCACATTCCTATCCCTATAGTCAATACCATCTAGGGCATACTTATAGACATCGGTGAAATTATCTATAGATGAATCAAAGATTGTTTTCGCCTTATTTATGGAAATAAAGGGAATGAGATAGAAGTTAACTTTCCCAAAATCATCCTCAAAACTAATGGGGTTTTTGTCATATTCGCTTACTAGGTAGTAATTATTGGACCTGTAGAATCTCTTGTTGATATCAAGTCTCTTTGATGAATCGTGATTGCCTGAAATAGCTAGGACCTTCTTTCCTAAATCGAAGACTATCTCTTCGATAAAGTTAGAATAAAGATCCATGGCCTCTGCACTTGGAATAATAGTATCGAAGATATCTCCTGCAATCATAACTATATCGACATCTTCTTCTTTAATAATTTTGATAAGCTCAGCTAGGGCAAAACCTTGCTCTTCGATTAGGGAATACGAACCGATATTTTTTCCTAAATGTAGGTCTGATAGGTGGAGTAGTCTCACGACTTTCTCCTTACAAATACGAAATTATTCCCAGTAGACAAATAAGGATCGAAAATGTATCCGTCGATTTCAATCTTCTTGATCTCTTCTGGATCTTCTATCTTATTGCTAATAATCTCTTTGAGGAACCTCCCCCTCATCTGTTTAGTCCAAGCTACAATTGACCTGACCTTGCCATTTTTCTCATCCTTAAAATCTATAGTAATAAATTGGTCTTCCTCCTTAAGAAATGGCCTGATGGTCTTAGAATATTCCTTGCTAGCAAGATTAATCACAGTCTCTTTCTCCCTGAAGACTTCCTTGTAGATATCATCCTCCCAAAAATCATAGAGATCGATCATCTTGTTATCAAAATAGAGTCTATAATCCCTGATGCCTGAATATGGCTTAAGGGCTCCATAGAGGGCAGAGATTATATAGACATGCTCATTTAAGTAAACTGGATCAGTAAAGTCCTCCTCGGAAAATTGCTTAAAAACCAAGCCATCATAGGAAAAAATAGCGGGATTATCTAAATGATCAAAATCAAATTCCTTGTAATCAAAATAAGCCTTCTCGGTTAGCTCATCATTGGTCTGGTTGAGATTGCCTATTTCATTTAGGCTAAGCTCTTGAATCCTTTCTACTAGATCTCGGCTTTTATCTTCAAATAAAATATTATCTGTCTTTCTATTGTCAAAATGTTTAAATCTTTTTGCTGGTGATATAATAATTTTCATAATACCTTCCTTATATATACACTATACTATAAAGTCCCTCCCCTTTTACATGTCATAAATTCTCACGAAAAAAGCAGGCCGCAGCCTGCCCAGATGGTAGACAAAGTATCTTAATTAAAAAATCATTCTATCTCAAAGTTACCCTTATCTCGACTAGTTAAATGTGCCTTAACTGGCACATTTAACCCTAAAACAAAAAGCTAGACATATACACTAATATGTTCTGTTATGTTTTAGTGAGAGTGAAACGAACGCATGGAGAGATCTCGTTAGATTTCTCCACTCACTCCGTACTCTGACTCGTTACTTAGTAACTTTTCCGTGCTTTCGCACTAGTCAGAGGGGTAAATAGCCAATTCAATGGCTATTACAGTCTAAGCAAGACTATGCCTGCGTGTATTTATATCATTAAATTTTAAATTTCTTTTATAACTAATAACTTTTGACCTTCATCTTATTTCTTAACCATAATCTTTTTTCTAATAAGACTAAAAAGAGAAACTATTATCAAAAATCCTATGGCTATGAGGACTATAGCCCCGCCTGGTTTTACTCCCTTATAGAAACTTAGGCTAATACCTGAAATCATAAATAGGAGGGATAGGATTATTGAAAGGATATAGGATGACTTGTAGGATTTGCTGACAAGAAGCGAGGTCGCAACCGGTATTACCATAAGGGAGGTTATCATCAAGGCACCTACCGTCTTTGCGGAAATCGCTACTGTTATTGCAGTAATCAAGGTGAAGAAAGAATCCACAAGGTCAGTCCTTACTCCAGAAAGCCTACTCATCATTGGATTTATGGAATTATATAGAAGGGCATTATAAAAATAGAGGGAAACTACAAGTACCACTACAAATATAATCCCAATAAGAATAAGGTCATCCTTTCCTACAGTCGTAATTGAACCGAACATGAAGGATTCAAAACTAGTTCCCCCGGGGGTGAAGTCTGAAAGAACAGCCGCAAGACCAATTCCTGCACTCATCACTATAGCTGTTGCCATATCTCCATATTGGTCGAACCTCCTTCTAATAATCTCAATCGCAAAACTTGCGAGTACACATATTATTAAAGAAGTCCACAAGGGATTGACCCCAAAGATTAAACCGATAGCCACACCAGAAAGGGAGGAATGGCTTAGGGCATCTCCTATCATAGAGGTCCTTCTGTTTATCATTACCACACCAATCATGGGAATTATTATAGCAAGCATAGCTCCTGCAAGGAGGGCTCTTAACATAAAATCATACTTAAGCATTAATTAGCCTCCCTTCCTTAAGAACTACTGTCCTTGTTACAAATTCCTTAATAAGATCCATTTCATGACTTATAATTAGGATACTTATCCCATGATCTTGGTTTAAACGAAGCAAGAGTTTTAGGAAATCTTCCTTATGCCTTGCGTCAATTCCTACAGTTGGCTCATCTAAGATTAATATTTCTGGTGTCGAAACTAGGGCTCTTGCAATCATGACCCTTTGTTGCTGACCTCCAGAAAGTTTATTGAAGGGTCTATCCATCAAGTCTTCAATAGACAGGGATTCGAAGACATTTTCTGTCTTAAGCCTTACCTTCCTTGTAGCCATATTGAAGAAATTAAACTCCTTATAAAGGCCCAGACTTACATATTCCTTGCAAGTGACTGGAAAGGCAATCTTTGCCGAGTCATTTACCTGTGGAACGTAGCCAATCTTTTCGAATTCATCGAACTCTTCTATAGGCTTACCCAAGATATTAATCTCTCCAGCATCCTTCTTCAAAGACTTTAATATTAGCTTGATTAGAGTCGACTTTCCTGAGCCGTTCTCTCCGCTTATAGCAAGAAAGTCACCCTTATCGAGCTCTAGGTTGATATCATTTAGTATTAAATTTTCTTCATATCCAAACTTTAAGTTTTTAATTTCTAGTAATTTCATATACTTAATTATACCCCTAGGCTCTTTATTTTTTATAGTCTTTGTAAAATCTTTTTTCTCCTATGATAGAGAATCGTAGATTGCTTCTAGGTTTTCCTTGATCATTTCTTGGTAGGTCTTGTTTGAAGAAAGCTCTTCGTCAGTTGCAAACTCGAGTGTGTTGATTGGCTTAGCCTCAGCACCGATTTCATCTGCTAGGGTCTTTGCTTCCTTATCAGATCCTCCCATCTCGTAGAAGACTGTCTTAATTTTTTCAGCCTTAGCAAGGTCAGATACTTCCTTAAGGACCTTAGCATCAGCTTCTCCAGTAGATGTTAGAGAGTTAAGTGGGATTTGCTCTAGGTCAAACTCACGAGCAAGGTAGCCAAAGGCTTGGTGAGGAACGATAAACTTCTTGTTATCTACATTTTTAAACTTATCCTTGTATTCAGTAACTATATCATCAAGTTCTTTTGCAATTTTCTCGTAATTTGCCATGTAGTAATCCTTGTTGGCAGGATCTACTTCTGAAAGCTTATCAGCTATTACCTTAGCTTGTTCCTTACCATTGGCTGGATCTAGCCATGTGTGTGGGTCAAACTCACCGTGGTGGTGATGTTCATGACCTTCCTCACCATCTTCATGATCGTGATCGTGGTCAGCATCTTCATGATCATGGTCGTGATCTGCATCCTCGTGGTCATGGTCGTGGTCTGCGTCTTCATGGTCATGATCGTGATCATCTTCGCTTGCCTTAATAAGGTCGATTCCCTCGCTTGTATTTACAATATCAATATCTACTGTGTTTTTTACGGCTTCTTCCCACTCTTCCATGCCAGCACCATTTACAAACATAAGCTTTGAAGTAGATAATTCTGCAATTTCCTTTGCAGAAGGCTCAAATCCATGACTTTCTGTCTTAAGGTTTGTGAAAGATTTTACCTCAAACTTATCTCCTGCGATTTGCTTAGTAAGATTATAGATTGGGAAAAATGAAGCATAGATTACATTTTCTTCATTAGCTTTTTCAGTAGATGAATCCTTCTTATCTTCACTAGACTTAGCTTGGTCTTTACTATCTTCCTTCACGGTCATCTCTTCTTTTGCATCATTAGAATCTATCTTTGCATTTTCGGCGTTGTTGCCACAAGCAGCAAGGACTGCACTTAGGGCTAAAACTGCAATTATATTTTTAACTTTCATTTAAAACTCCTTTTCTTTTTGCAACCAGTTTGCAACAATCATTATATTATCATTTCTTTATCTGTCAAATGAAAGTATAATGAAAAAGAGGTGAGAATTTGAAAATAGAAAATATTCTTAAGGACAAGGGCCTAAGAATTACCAAACAAAGAAAGTTAATACTAGAAACAATTGCCAAGGAAGAAAACCCCATTTCTGCCGAAGAAATTTACGCAACAATAAAGGATAAGACCAAACTTGACCTATCCACAATCTACAGAAACCTAAACACTCTTGAAGAAGCAGAAATTCTTTTAAAGACAACCAACGTCGATGGCATTAGCTACTATCAGCTAAACAACGATGAGCACAAGCACTTCATAACCTGTACGTCTTGCAAGAAGAAGTTCGTCATAGAAAACTGCCCAGTCCACTTTCTAGAAGAAAAGATAGAAAAAGAAACAGGCTTTCTAATAAACGGCCACAACTTCGAGTTCACAGGAATTTGCCCTGAGTGTCAGAAAAAAGGAAAATAGATAGTCCATTATTCGACTCTTTAAATCGTCTAATGGACCACTTTTTTCACCAAAAAATCGGCAAGCTTTTGATAAGCTTGCCGATTCATTTTTATTTTTCAACTTTTCTTATATATTTTTCCTTGTTAAATGATCCTACTGAGTTTGCTACTATTATTGTTCCAGTGGCATCTCCTGAGATGTTTATGGCAATCTTGCCATGTCTAGGATTCTGTCAATACCCATGATCATCGCTATTCCTTCTACTGGAAGTCCTACTGATTGAAGGACCATGGATAGGGTGATTAGTCCGACAGATGGGATTCCTGCTGTTCCTACTGATGCTATTGTCGCTGTAAGTATTACTGTAGCAAAGTCTGCTGCCGTTAGGTCGATGTTATAGGCGTTTGCAATAAAGACTACCGCAACTCCCTGCATGATGGCAGTTCCGTCCATGTTGATGGTCGCTCCTAGGGGAATGGTAAAGGAAGATATTTTTCTATCTACTCCCATTTCTTCTAGGGTTTTGATATTTACTGGAACTGTTGCGTTACTAGATGCAGTAGAGAAAGCGAAGGTCATTACTGGAGCAAACTTCTTTAGGAAGTTTACTGGATTGACCCTTGTAAAAGCTGTAAGTAAGACCATGTAGACAAGGATAAGTTGTACTAAAAGTCCACCAAGTACAGTCGCCATGTATGATAGCATGGAGATTATTACATCATAACCAAGAGATGCGAAGGTCCTTGATATGAGGAAGAATACTCCAATTGGGGCAAGTTTCATTACCCACATGGTCATACCCATCATTAGATCGTTCATCTCTGTCACTACGTTACCCAATGTGATTAGCCTATCTTCCATAGAAGCTATGAGTAGACCTACTATAACTGCAAATATAATAATTTGGATCATTTCTCCATTGGCTAGGGCTCCTATTGGGTTGGTTGGGACGAAGTTTAGGATGGTTTTTGATAGGGAGAATTCTTCTCCTCCGTCTACCTCGAACTCATTAGCTCCTAGGCTCATATTCATTCCCTTGCCTGGACCGATAATTCTTGCAAGCATTAGGGATAAAAATATTGCAAGAGCTGTTGTACATATATAAAATAATACAATTCTTACTCCGACCTTACCTAAGGTTTCCGTATCTCCTAAGTTTCTACAGCCGTCCGCTATAGAGAAAAATACTAGTGGAACTACTAGCATTTGCATAAGTCTGATAAAAACTTGTCCTATGGTGTAAAATATTCCTTCTACTAGAACATCATCACGGAAGTGGCCGGCTGGCATGAAGTAGTGGATTAGGATTCCAACTACAAGTCCTGCTATTAAGGCTATAAATATTTGTTGGGAGAGTCCTAGTTTCTTTTTCTTATCTTTAGCCATTCAGTCCCTCCTTGTCAATGTATTCGTGTAAAGCGGATTTCCAATCGTTAAATCTATATCCACCTGTTATATCTAGGTAGTAATTTCTAATTCCTCTAAAGCTTGGCACCATGTCAACTTTACTTTCATCGATTACTTCCTCGATTTCCGCCTCTAGTCCCATATAGTTCATTACTTCTTGGGCAAATTCCTTGTGAGAGCAATAGCCTTCGCATGAAGCGCGGTAGGTTCCGAAGTTACTTGTTTTAATTAATTCTATTAGGAACTTACTTAGCTCAAAGGCTGGTGTTGGTGATGAAATCCTATCTTTTGGCATTATAACCTTGCCCTTTTTGGCTTGGTCTATTATATTTTCTACGAATGCATTTTCCCTGGAATATAGTCTAGACACTCTGATTATAAAGTAGTAGTTTGAGAAGTTTCTTACGAATTCTTCTCCTAAAAACTTACTCTTACCATAGACCGTGTTAGGTCTTGGCGTATCTATTTCCTTGAAGGGATTGATTGTATTACCGTCGAAGACATCTCCTGTTGATAGTTGGACGATTTTGGTCTGGTGACGGTTGGCTGCTATGGCTATGTTTTTGGCGCCGATAGCATTTAAAAGATAAGCCTCGTCTGGATTTTTCTCACATTCATTCTTCTTGGATAGACCTGAGGCATTTACGATTATGGTTGGTCTAAGTCTTTCTATGAAAGTAGAAACTTCCTTTTGATTTGTAATATCGACTTCGTTTTTGTCTGTTGCAACTATTTCTGCATCGATTGGATCTAGGTATCTGTAGATGGTAGAGCCGAGTCTACCGTGAGATCCTGTGATCCAAATCTTATCTCTTACTCCAAGTTTCATAAGAACCTCTTTTCTATTTTTAATGTTTCTATTGTATTACTATATACTTTAATGAAAATTTAGCAATGTTTTACAGCTATTCATTAAGGCACAGATTGTAAGTTCATTTTTACTTGCAAAAGAAAAAAGTTCGACGAATCGAACTAAAATGGCAGGCCTGGAGGGAATCGAACCCCCATCTTTGGCTTCGGACACCCTTGTTTTGCCACTAAACTACAGACCCATTTGTGATAGTGATATTGGAATATCCTATTGGATTTAGGAATCTCAATGGCAGGAAGGTATTTCCTAGCCCACTATCGACATATATTATACCATTTTTATAGGAAAATACTCCCGAATCATAATCAGGAAGAAAGCCCTCGCCAGGACTGATGAGAGCTCCAATTAGAGGTAGCCTTACTTGTCCACCATGGGTGTGACCTGAGAAGATAAAGTCAAAGTCGCTTGTACCCTCTAACCTTACATCTTTTGATAGATGGCTTAGTATAATATTAATAGCATCCTTTTCGGGCTTATATTTTTCGTAAAATCTTGCATAATGGCCCAAACCATATAGATTTATTTTATTTTCCCCCACATAGAAAGATCTTTGATCATTAAATAAATATACAATACCTAGCTTTTTTATTTCTCTAGCAAAGACATCGAGATTGGGACCTGCTTCCTCGTGGTTGCCGCTTATATAATAGCAAGGAAAGCCTAGACTCATCAAGTGTCTTAGGAAAAAGACTGACCTTTCTATCTTTCTTTCTGTCCCATAATCTATAATATCTCCTGTAAGGATAATAAAGTGAGGGTCGAAATCTTTAATCTTTCTAAGAACTTCCCCTAGATTGGCAAGGACATTAGAGTGAAAGTCCGATATTTGAGTGATTCTAATAGGCTCTTTGGATTTTTTTGAGTAAAGAGCCACCCTCTTTTCCTTGGCATAGAAACACTGTCTATTAATGTAATAGCCTAGACCAAGACCTGCTCCCAAAAGTCCTAGGCCTATTTTTCTCTTATTCATTTAAATCATCCAAGTACAAGCCACTTGCCATATCTGATGCAATCTTAAAACCTAGCCTTGGAGAAGTTGAAAGGCCTGTGATATTTGGACCGTCGACTGCGGTAGCCCTCTTAAATTGTGATGCTGAAAATCTCTTGAAATATGAAATAAGCCATTTCTTGATAACTTCATCTTCATAATCATCCCTAAAGGCAAGCCTTGCCAAGTCATATATTTCTTTTGGTCTTCTGTGGTATTTTAGATGGTGATAGATGAAAAAGTCTATTAGCTCATAAGGACCTATTATATCTTCAGTCTTTTGACTAATAGTACCCCTATCTTCACTCTTAAGCTCAGGAGAGATCGGTGTATCGATTATATCTTTTAGGACTTCACCCAGGTCTTTATTTTCAGTATTCTCAGCAATGTGACCTACGATAAAGCGAAGGTGGGTCTTGGTCAAGGTCGCATTTAGGGCATAATTACTGATATGGTCCCCGTTAAAGGTGGCAAATCCCTGCATGCATTCAGATAAGTCCCCAGTTCCTATCACAATTCCCCCATACATATTGGCAAGGTCAAGGAGAACTTGGGTCCTTTCTCTGGCTTGGGCGTTTTCGTAGGCTGTATCTTGGCTTTCTAGGTCGTGGCCAATATCAGCTAGGTGGACCTTCACTGCTTCTGATATATCAATCTCAGTAAGCTTAATTCCCAAAGCCTCACATAGGATATAGGCATTGGACTTAGTTCTCTTGCTTGTCGCAAAAGCAGGCATAGTGTAAGCATGGATTTTCTCCTTGGATATGCCAGCTTTTTTGTAAGCATAGGCTATGAATATAAGAGCCATGGTTGAATCAAGGCCTCCAGATACTCCAATAAAAGTATCTTCTACTTCGATTTTTCTCATCCTTGTAAGAAGAGCAGACGAAGCTATTTCCAAGACGTCCCTTACAAATATATCCTCATCTTCCTTTTTTGGTAAATATGGAAACTTGTCTACCCTTATCTTTTCATCTGTAAAATTATTAAAGGAACTTGGACTATTTTCATCTATTTCGAAGGCCTTGGTGTAATAGACTCCCTCATTTTCCTTACATGCGATAAGCTTCCCATCATCTGATATGAGATTAAGTCCTTGAAATACTGTATCCGTACTTGATTCTCCCTTCCCGGTTCCAGTTGATACGTAAACTATGTTTTTGGAAAGAAACTTTATATCTTCTAGAGTTTTCTCTTTAGATAATGCTTGTTTTTCATAGGCATTTGGGTTTAGGATAATATCTGCTCCCCTATCCTTAAAGAAAAGCGAAGACGGACTATTTGTCCTCTCATCTTCCCCTATAGCTACACCGATCTTAAGTCCTCCGACTTCTACTGGTGAGATGATATCCGCAGGAAAATCGCAAGAACCTAGGGTAAAATAGTTCGGAGTTTCAGTAGAAAATATCATCTTCTCGTAATCTTTTAACTCTTCTTTGACAAAGCTTGTTAGGATTTCACCTTTTTTGATGAAAATTATAGTATTGTAAAGCTTTCCCCCACTTCTTAAAGGAGCACCCAGGCTTATTAGCAAATCATAAGCCTTGGAGAAATCAACAAGATCTAGTATTGCCTCTTCTACCCTTTTTATTAGAATCTCTTCCTTGTATAAGTCATACAAAGAAGCTCCCGTAAGGGCAAGCTCTGGCAAGGAAATGATATTTACCCCTTCATTTTCTGCATTTTTAACTATATTTTTAATTTTTTCTAAATTTTTACCAACTTGACCTAATTCAAGATCGAAGTTAGTCGCTAGTATTTTAATATTTTTCTTCATAAGTACCTCTCCTTCTATTATATTTGATAAAGGTGTTTTAGTAAATTTTTTTATCTGATATAATTAAAGCGAGGTGAAATTTATGAAAATATATTTAGGATGTGACCTGTTTACTGAAGGTCAAAGACTTCAAGCAAAAAAGGTCCAAGACGCTTTAGAAAATGAATTTAAGGAAAAGATCGACCTATATAATCCAGCAGATAATCTAGAAATCAACGATAAGTCTGCTGGTTTCGCTAGTGGGGCAGATATTTTGTTGGCAGATTATAAGAGACTTAAAGAAAGTGACTTGCTTATAGCCCTAATGGATACCAAGGACTTGGGCCTTGCAGGAGAGATGGGCATAGCTTTCGAGAGAGGAATCCCAATCTTTGAGCTTTATACAGATATTAGGCTTACAGGAAATGATAGGGATGATAAGCTAAGAGAAATCAAAAAGGACGTCTTCCAAAACGACTTTCTCTATATCAACAAACTTATTACAGGCCTTGCCTATGTAGATAAGGATGGAAATGAGTTTGATAAACCAAGAATATACAAGACTTCTGATGATTTGATAGAAGCCTTGAAGGAATTTATAGCTGAAAATCTCTAATTAAGAAAATATTTTACCTAATAAGTATTTTTTCTTAAACTAAAAATGATAAAAATTTGCACGGAAAAGAGGCCTTGCGGCCTCCTTTTATTTTATCTTATGCGTTTTTGATTTCTTCTATTAGGGCTGGTACTACCTTGTGGAAGTCTCCAACTATACCGTAGTCACAATTGTCGAAGAATGCTGCACTTTCGTCGTTGTTGATTACAACTATTGTTCCAGCTTCTGGAATTCCTCTTAAGTGTTGCATAGCTCCTGAGATACCTACACCGATGTATAGTTTACCAGCAAATTTCTTACCTGATAGACCGATAAATCTATTTGTTGGAACGTATCCTCTAACTTGGGAAGCTGGTCTTGATGATGAAAGTACTGATCCAGTTTCTTTGGCAAGTTCTTTGATCATTTCGAGGTTTTGTTCTTCACCAATTCCCATTCCAGCAGCTACTACTGAATCTGCTTCTTCAATTGCACCTTCTAGGTCAACGTCTTTCTTATCGAATGTGAATCCGTCAGCCTTTAGGGCTTCTACTAATTTCTTAGCAGCTTCCTTCTCATCTCCCTTGAAGATTTGTAGTTTTCTATCTCCTACTTGGGATTGTTTTTTCTTAGGAGCTTCTTTCTTCTTATCTTTCTTGGCAGGTCTTGGAAGGATGTAGCCTGAGATTACTAGTCTCATTATTTCGTTTGTTCCTTCGTAGATTTGTGTAATTTTAGAGTCTCTGTAGTATCTTTCTACGTCTACTCCCTTGATAAATCCAGATCCACCGTAAAGTTGTAGGGCCTTGCTTGTAAGTTTCTCTGCCATATCTGATGCGTATAGCTTAGCCATTGCAGCATCTTTACCATAAGGAACGTGAGCATCTTTCTTCTTAGCTGCATCGTAGATTAATAGTCTTGCTGCCTTAAGCTCTGTTGCCATATCTGCTAGGATAAATGAGTTGTGTTGCATTCTTGCGATTGCTTCGCCAAATTGTTCACGAGCAAGTCCGTATTCTTTAGCAGATTCGTAAGCTCCTTGTGCTATACCTAGAGCTTGGGAAGCTATACCAATTCTACCACCGTCAAGGATCATCATAGCGTATTTAAAGCCCTTACCTTCTTCACCTAGGAGGTTTTCTTTTGGAACTTTTACATCCTTAAAGTGAAGCTCTGCAGTAACTGATGATCTGATACCAAGTTTGTCATATGGTTCAGAGAAGGTAAATCCTTCGAAGTCCTTGTCTACGATAAACATTGAAATACCGTGGTTACCCTTACCAGGTGTTGTAACTGCTGTAACAAGGTAAGTTTGTGCTTCTGGAGCGTTAGTAATGAAAATCTTCTTACCATTTAATACATAATGATCTCCCTCAAGAACAGCTGTGGTTTCTGTTCCAGCAGAGTCTGATCCTGCGTTTTCTTCTGTAAGTCCGAATCCACCTATGGACTTACCTGTTAAAAGAGGTCTTAGATATTTTTCCTTTTGCTCTTTGCTACCAAATTCATTAAGTCCCCATGTACCAAGTGATGTGTGGGCTGAGCAGATTACTCCTACACCACCATCCACTCTAGATAGCTCTTCTACTGCTATAGCGTAGTGTTGGTTAGTAAGTCCTGCTCCACCGTATTCTTCAGGAAATGGTATACCCATTAGTCCCATCTCTCCCATTTGTTTTACTATTTCTTTCGGAAATTCTTTAGTTTGGTCTAAGTGAAAAGCAATTGGTCTAATCTTTTCTTCAGCAAAATCTCTTACTACTTTTCTAAATTCTTCTAAATCTTTTGGTAAATTGTATCCCATTATATCTCCTTTTATAATTCATAATAAACTACACCAGTGACTTATGATATTAGCTATAAGGCTCGGATAACTTGTGACCTTGAATTTCTAATAGCTATATCTTCCTTGGAACTGTATACACCATCTTTATTATAGCGAACTTACATCATCTCCAACAACACTCATGTAATTGTTTTCATAATATATATACCCAAATAAATTATTTCTAACATACTTTCTTAGTAAAATATAAAAATTAATTTTTTTCGGATTATCACTGATAACAATAATCATTTATATATAATTTATTTTTTTTAAATATCTGGTATAATTTAATTAACAATAAATTATCAAAGGAGTTAGAATGCATAATATTATTGAAGTACTAGACAATATCTATTGGGTTGGAGTTAACGATAGAAGAATTGACAGATTCGAGAATATGTTTGAGCTAACAAACGGCGTTTGCTACAACTCATATGTTATAAAAGATGAGAAAAATGTTTTGATGGATTCTGTTGATGCTGCCTTCACTAGAAGATATATAGACAATATCAAGGCAAGTCTTGACGGAGAAGACCTTGACTATATAGTAATCGAGCACATGGAGCCAGATCACTGTAGAAACATCGATTTTTGTATGAGAGAGTGGCCAAATGCTAAGCTTGTTGGAAATGCAAAGACCTTCAAGTTCTACGAACAATTCTACAATGATGAGTTTAAGGATAGATACTACGAAGTTAAAGATGGGGATGAGCTAAATCTTGGTAAGAGAAATCTAAAATTTGTATTCACACCAATGGTTCACTGGCCAGAAGTTATGATGACTTACGAAACAACAGAAGGCCTCCTCTTCTCAGCAGATGCCTTTGGTTCCTTTAACGTAATCGAAGGAAATATTGATGCAGCTAAGGTAATCCACAAGGGAGACTGGCTAGAACAAGCTAGAAGATACTATATCAATATAGTAGGTAAGTTTGGCAAAATGGTTCAAAATGCCTTCAAGAAAATCGACGGCCTTCCAATAAATGCTATCCTTCCTCTTCATGGACCAGTATACAAGGATGAAGAATCAATCAACTTTATCATGGACAAATACAACCACTGGTCAACCTTTACAGCAGAAGAAGACGGAGTAGTTATTGTTTATGCATCAATGTATGGAGATACTGAAGAAGCAGCCGACATCCTCGCAGTTAAGCTTGCTGAACTTGGTGTAGAAAATATCAAGGTTTATGACGTTGCTGACTGGGATGTTTCTTATCCAATTAGCGACTGCCACAGATTCTCTCACTCTGTATTTGCACCAATCAACTACAACTCAGGACTTTACTACAAGATGGATGCCTTCCTAAGAGAACTTGTTGGAACAGGATTTACTAACAAGTCCGTATCCTTCCTAAACAACTGGTCTTGGGGCGGTAGAAGTCTAGAGATTTCTAAGGAAATCCTATCTACTGCAAAACTTGACTATGTAGGAGAAGATGTAAAAATCAACTCTGGCGTAAAAATGGAACAAGTTGATCAAATCGCAGAGCTTGCTAAAGCTATCAAAGCTGATATGGATAGCAAAAAATAGACCTAAGAGTCCTCATCTTATTGAGGGCTTTTAATTTAGGAATTTTTCTCATGGCTTTTTGTTAAGATCTTAGCCCTTATTTTCATAAAATCCAGATAAAAAAATACCAGAGCAAGCTGCCTGCAAACTCTGGTATCCGATCTAATATTTCATAAGCTTATATTAGGTCTATTTATTTTCTTTTTTTAATCTTGAACAAGGCAAGGCTTGCTGCGCATAGTCCCATGACAACTGATGATAGGCCCTCTACTCCTGTTTTAACATTTGTACTTCTTTGAGCTTTACCATTTTTTTCTTGTGATTTTTCCTCACTTCTTTGGGCCTTATTTCCCTTCGCTTCCTCTTTTTGAGATTTTGTTCTAGTTTCTTCTTTATCCTTATTTTCCTTTGAGTTCTGATCTAAGGAATTGTCGTTTGAAGGCTTAGCTTGAATCTCTTTATTCTCTGAGCTTGCTTCTACTACTAATCCTTCGTTATTTGAAGATTTTTTAATCTTGTCAGCTACTTTCGCTTTAGGATTTTGTGGATTTTCTGAAGGAATTATAGAAGGATTTTCTGTATCAGCTGGGCAAGTTATATTCCAAATCTTTGAATAATCCTCATCTTTTTTCTTTGTTTCATCAAAAGTTTGCTTATTCTCTTCTTTAACTTCTTTAGGAAGTTCGTAGAAGTCTGGTGTAATAGTTAGATCCGCCATAGCATAGAGGAAGGAGCCCTCTCCTTTGATTTCTTCTTTTCCTTCTTTGTCTCTGACTTTCCAAGCCTTAAAGCCCTTTCCTTCTGGCATTTCTCCCTTGTATTCTGGCAATTGGAAGTCCTCTCCCCTTACAAGTTCATTTTCCTTATTACCTATTGTAATCTTGACTTTTTCGGGATCTACAGGAGTTAATGAACCAGTTTTTTTGTCAAAGCTAAATTCTTTTACCCTAGTATTGTTTGCAAAGTCTTTTACTACAAACTTAATTGTTAGCTTATCATCCTTGATATCTTTTATATCATCTAAGGACTTGTATGCTATACCATTTACAAAGATTTGTTTGTCTTGGATTTCTCCATCTTTATCGCCATCTCTCTTGTCTGTAACATTGAATTTGATAAATTTATCTTTTTCATATTCAATAGCTGTGTTACCGTCTTCTTTTTGTTCGATTTCTGGTTTTACAGTATCATAGAGGAATTGATAGTGAACTCCAACAGCCTTGGCATTAAGCTTACTATAACCAGTTTGTAGGTATACATTGCCATCCATATCTTTGACCTTGTCTGGGAATCCATTAGCCTTGTAGTCCTTCATTCCCCAGTCCATGATGTCCCCATCTTTTACATCAAGCTTAATGTTAAAGTCTCTTGTATTATCTATGTGTAAATCACCATAGATTAGGTAGTTGTCTACAACTGACTCGTTAACTCTCATTTCCCAGTTGAAACCACCCTTATCTCCTATTTTTCCTCTTAAATAGAATTCTGGTTTTCTTACATAGATTTTATTGTCCTTTGTTGGATTGAAATAATTTCTATCCATAGTCAAATCTACTGGTTTTGCATCTATAAATAGCATTGCTCCGTCTTCTTTGATGGCTTCTACGTTGGATTTATCATCTCCAAGGTATTCCTTGCCATCTTTGCCAAGAAGAACTAGTTTAGAAGGATCATCTACAAGATTTCCATCCTTATCTATTGCTTCTCCCTTGTCATTAGTTTTGAATGTAAAGACTTGATATCTAACTATATTAAATCCGTCCAAGGCTGACATGAGAACCGATTGAGTGCTTCTACCATCTTCAACATTTCTACTATCACAGTAGATTGTTTTTTGTGATAGAGCCTTGATGTTAGGGGCAGTCTTTTGGATTTTTTCTATATCTTCCTTGCTATAAACTCCATTACCATCAAGCATATCAGTTTTTCCTGGGTTAAATGTCGTAACTCTTAGGGCATATCCCTTTCTTACAATCATATTATCATTTAATACATATTGACCCTTTTCTTTATCGAAGAACATCTTGTTTGTATCCATCTTGCTTGGATCTTTTGGTTTTTGTTTAGTTAGTTCACCTTCACCTAGTTCGATAATATTTTCATAGCTTGAAGCATATGGTGAAGCTTCCTCGGCTTCATCCTTCTTTTCTGGCATCCTTATTATAGTTTTAGCTTTTGTTTGACCCTTATCTTTTACGATAATATTCATATCTCCAGTAAAGGATATACCATCGACTACATCATTTGTGTTTGCAAATAAGTCAAATGTTAGAGTTTTTGTTTGTGGGTCGTATTTACTTGCCTTGATTTCTACTAGTTTAAAGTTATTACCATAGTAGGCCTTAGCGTCTTTTGATACATTATTTACTTTTCCAAGAATTTCAAAATGGCCATCCTTTGATGGACTTAACACTCCACCAAGCTTTGATTTAACATCATCAAGTTTCTCAGTTTCATATTCTAGAGCACTTCCATCTTCGTAGGCTTTTATATTTCCTTTATCATCATATTGATAATCAAGCTCTACTGTTCTTTTTCCACCAGTTACAAAGTCGTCTTCTTCCCTATATTTCTTTTTAATTAGTTTCTTTAGGTCTTTATTTTCAAAGTCTCTAATTGTTGAAATATTTTTATTTATTTCAAGGCTAGCTTCTCCCTCAACTGAACTTTCTTCAGCTGGTTTTGAGTCTTCATCCTTAGCTTCATTATTATTGGTATTTTCCTCTGAGCTCTTTGCATTTTTGAGTTTTTCTTCAGAAATTTCTCCAAGTTTTTTGTATGAGGAAGAATCTTTTTCAGGATCTACTAGGTAATAAGAAATCATTCCATTAGCATCAGCTTCTTTATCAAATTTTATCCTATGGATTTTGGTGAAGTTGCTTGCGCCATCTAGGGCGATTACTTCTATGATTTTTCCTCTTAAATCTCCTGCACCGCTAATTTCGTAGATTGTATTTCCTTTATTATCAAGCTTTCTATGTCTACCTTCGCCTTCTCCTGCATATTTTACATCAAGGTTTCTTTCAACATCACCGTACTCGTCAACTATAGCTGCACCTGCATACCATACTTCGTTGGCTACTTCTTCAAATTTCTCTGGGTGGTCTTTTTGATCTCTTACAAACAAGGTTTCGTTTTTGTACTCATCTTTTGCCTTGTGGTAGGTATCTTTTGCTATTAATTTGATTTTGTCTGGATTAGAAAAATCAACATCGACAATTTTTGGAGCTGTATTGTCAATTTTTACTGGTATATAAGAAACTTGCCATGGATAAGCCTTGGTTAGTCTATATTTGAACTTGTAGAAGTATTGACCCTCAGCTATTGGTTCAAATTGACCCCTAAGTTTTGTTTCCAAGTCTTGCTTATTATTATCATCATTAGCGCCTTCTTCTCTTCCTCTAGGATTGTAAATAAGTCCATCCCATTTCAAATCTCCCATGACTTTTAACTTGGATGACTTAATACCCTTAGCATCGTTTCTCTTTGAGTTTAGAATTCCTCTGATGAAGTGCTCTTTTGTTACGACCTTGAGGTCTTTTTGTCCTTCGCCCTCTTTGTCTGTATTTACAATTGAGATTAAGCCTTCTTCTGCACTTCTTAGAATGAGTGGGGATGGTGTTAGTCCTCTTTCTATTTGAACTTCTTGGGTTTCTCCCTTAGAATCAAGCGGATAAACTCTTGCGACTTTTGATTCGCTTCGTGATGGATCAAATAATCCTTGGTTGTTATTTAGTGCAAATAAATCAGGATCTTGATCAAGTGATTTTGTATTTCCATCTTTTCTGTTTTGGATAACGGCAGCTGGATTGAATTTATCGATGTCATGTTCTCCACCTATACCCTTATTCAAGGTTCCAGGTATTTTTGGTTTACCGTCATCATCATAACCTTCCATGGTTTTTGATTTAGAGCCTTCTTCCCAAGCCCACTTGTCAAGGATTGGCTCCTTGTTCCAATTTCCAGCAAAGCCCATAAGTGGCATTGATAGAGATGGTTGGAATACTGGATTGTTCTTTCCACCACACATTGCCTCAAGTTCTTCTTTAGATTCAAGTCTAATGAAAGATTCTACAAATTGGTTTTTATCTTTTGCATCTCCTACATTTATTACAGCCTTCAACTCATATGAAGAGTTTGGAGCAATTGTAAATACATCGTGTTCAAAGCTAATATTTGCACCCTTAATCTTTGCTGGATGAATTTCTGGAACAATTTGTTTGCCATCTGATGATTTCTCATCTTTGTAAGTTTCATCAAGTTTTAGCCTGTCGGTAAGGGAATCTGTGGTGATTGCAGATGATGAAGCCTTAAATGTAAGAGGCCTATCTGATGTATTAATCAACTTGATTGTGAAATATTTCTTTTCTCCCTTAATTTCTCTAAGTGATATAGATCCATATGAGTTTACTAGACCTTCGGAGTCAACATTTTTAAAGCTTGCTATAACATCACTTCTTAGTGCATTAGCAACGTTAATTAGACCTGCACCTTGTTGTCTTGGCGAAGCATAATATAGTGATTTTTCCTTCCAAGATGTTGGATCCATCATAGGTCTTGCTGTGTTTTGTAGGGCAATCTTTGTAAGAGTAGTTAAGTCGATTTTGTCCTCACCTTCTAGGTTTTTGAGGACAGGTTTTTCGAGCATCTCTTTTAGTTTTGGTCTAATCAATACTGTTGATGCTGCGACCACTGGTGTTGCCATACTTGTTCCTGACATATAACCATAAGTTGATTTGCCATCAATTACATTTAGAGTTGATTTGATGTTCTTTCCTGGTGCTGATACATCTGGTTTTAGAAGGAGGTCAACCCTTGGGCCCCAGGATGTAGAGGCTGCTGGCACGATTACTTCTTCTTTATAAAGTTGCTTGTCTGTATCGGGAGCAAAGTTAAAGGCTAGCTCTTTCTCATCACCAAGCTTTGGACGGTTTTTGTTGAAACTTTCCATATCAATTGGATAGTATTGGTCAAGCTTATCTTTGAAGTCTTCTTTCTTGTTTCTCTTAACCTCAGTTTTATTGGCTGGGTCAATCATATTCCAAATTTTAAGTCCATCATCACCAGATACTGAAAATACTTGGCAAGTTGTTCCTTCATCTTCTTCGTAGCCCATGGCTGGAAGCTCTGTCCAGTTATCCCTGTTGTAGTAGTTAACAGTATTTACAACCATGATTGCGCGAGCACCTTTATCGGCAGCTCTTTTGAAGGCATATTTTAAATCCTTTGTATATATTCTATCCATAACGGCAATTTTGCCTTTAAGATCAAGCCCAACTAGATCTTCATCTTGACCCTTGCCTATATAAACAAATTTCATTTTGTCAGCTGCTTTGCTTCCGTCTTCATTTCTAATAATCTTATTTTTATCGAAGAAGGTACCGATATTTCTATACTTGAAGCTTTCGCCACCAATATTTACCTTATCAAACTCTACTATTTGATTTTTAGCTGATGCAACAGCTATGGCATCTTCGTGGGCAGCAGTTCTAGTTACATTTCCTGTATCGGTCATCTTTAGTTGGTTATTAGCAGCCAAGTCCCATGATGAGCTTGAAGCAGATGTTGCATAGTTACCAGTAGCAACTACCATAGGAATCCCTGCTTTTCTTAAAGCCCTAACTGCTTGCCAATATTTCTCACCAATAAGACCTGTTCCTGTAAATCCAGAAGATACAGATACTACATCAACTTTATGTTTGATTGCATCTTCAGATACTACATCAACTTTATGTTTGATTGCATCTTCTATAGCATGAAACATTGTTTCATCACCAGCAAAACCATCACCTGAATCTGAATACATCTTGTAAGAAAAGATTTGAGCATTTGGTGCAATTCCATCTATACCCTTGTACTTAGCTATATCTTCATCAGTATCATTACCGGCAAGAATTCCTGCTATGTGCATTCCGTGTGGATCGTGGTAGTCGGACCCATCGTCATATTTTTCGACAGTGATTTTGCCACCATTATAATAGTTAAAGGCGTGTGGGATTTTATCACTCAACCAAAAGTTCTTGTCAGTTCCCTTCAAGTCCTCTTTTTTATATCTCATATCGGCCTTGGCATCATCGTCAATTCTCATAGCCTTGTGTCTATAATCAGTTCCAGTATCGATGTTTGCAATTACCATGCCCCTACCATCAAACTTCATAACCATGTCTTTGTTTATAGCTTTTAGATAGTCGATAGCTTCGTTGACACCGATTTCTTCCCTAGCATGGTTCATCATAGGCTCAACTTTTTGGGACCTTTCTACAGATGAAATTCCTTCGATATGTTTAATTAAATCAAGATTTTCTTTTTTTGTTTCAATTGCACAACCATTAAAAATTGTGTTATAGGTATACAAAGCCTTGGTAGAAGAAAGTTTTGATATTTCCTTCATTGCCCTTTCTCCAGCCCCTTTATCTTTAAATTCGGCTATGTATATGACCCTTCCCTCGTCTTTCTTTTCTACAGCTTTATCATCTTTCTTTTCTTCTTTAGATGAATCCTCACTAAGGTCAGCTTTATGTGTATCATCTGTTGATTTCTTATCTGCTTCAACCATCTTATCTTCTTTAAGGGAAGTTTCTAAATTAGTGACTTTTTCTTCTTCTTTCTTTTCTTCATTTTCTCTTTCAGAAGATTCTTCTTGCTTTTGTTCATTTTCTTTAGCAGGTGAATTTTCTTGTTTTTCTTCTTCAGCTTTTTCTTTATTTCCTTCATTATCTTCAACAAGACTTTGGCTATTTGCCTCTACGGAATTTTCTTCTTCACTGCTGGCAAAGGAAGGCTCGTTAAATAAGAATGAAACTGATAAGGCAGCAATTAATGTAGCCTTAATAATTCTTTTATTGTTCATTTGTTATCCATATCCTATTTAGTTATTTTTTTAACATGTTAAATATTAATTCATATGAATGTAGAAATTTTAAATTAGTGATAATTATTTTCATTATCACCGATTTTCATTATATAATTTTTCTATCAGCTTGTCAATAAGATTAGTAAATATTTTAACAATTTTTCAAGATAGGTTTTATTTGGTATATCCCGATTATAAAACCATATATTTTGTAGTTTAAAATATATGTCAATTTTTCTTTAAGTGTTTTAATATTTTACGTTTAATTGGAGACCTATAATTTTAAAATATTTTTAAGAGAAAAAATTAATCTACTTCGAAAAACATTAATTTTCTAATGTATATATATTAATAAAATATTAATTGATAATGCAAATCAATTTTTTTAGATTTTGAATTTTTAACGCAAAAAGCTCTCCTAAAATTTTACTTACTGAAGACAATTTGCTAAATAAAATTTTAAGAAAGCTTTGTTTTTAGAATTTCTTTATTAAATTTAATTTTCCATCTTCATAAGGAGGGTATTTTATATTTGCCTTCATACTTGATGGAGTCTCCATTATGCTTTTTTTGTTGGAGAAATTCACAAAGCTATTGTAGCCATGATATCCTCCCATACCGCTTTCTCCTACTCCACCAAATTCTAGATAAGGACTTGCAATCTCTATTATACAATCATTGACACAGCCATTACCGAACTCCATATTATACATAATCTTCTCTATTAGTCTCTCATCTTCTGAGAAAAGATAGAAGGCAAGTGGTTTTGGCATGGTTTTAATCTTGTAAAGTATTGGATTTATATCATCATAGGTTAGGATAGGAATAATCGGACCGAATATTTCATCTTCCATAAGCTTACTATCAAAGTCTACCCCATCTACTATTGTAGGCATAAGCTTGAGATTTTCCCTATCGTAAATCCCTCCTGCTACTATATCTTCTCCGTCAAGAAGTCCTAGAAGTCTATCGAGATGGTCCTCATTGATGATCCTTCCGTAATCCTTGGATGTTAGAGGATCTAGACCGTAAAAGTCTATCATAGCCTCTTTTAATTTTCCTATGAACTTTTCTTTAACAGCTAAATCAACTAGGATATAATCTGGTGCTACACATGTCTGTCCAGCATTTAAGGTCTTACCCCACATGATAGACCTCGCTGCATTATCGAGATTTGCTGTTCTATCTACAATACAAGGGCTTTTTCCACCGAGTTCTAGGGTAACTTTAGTGAGGTTTTCGCTGGCCTTTTTCATAATATGCTTGCCGACACTTTTACCACCAGTATAGAAGATGTGGTCGTATTTTCCTTCGAGTAATTCTTTATGGCTTACCTCATCATTATCTACAACATAGATAAATTCTTCCTCGAAGTAATCATTTATCATAGATCTGATAAGTTTAGAAGTCTCCTTGGTCTTAGAAGATGTCTTAAGAATTACGGTATTTCCTGAAGCAATGGCCCCTATTAGAGGATCGATTGCCAGAAGGAAAGGATAATTCCATGGAGCTATGATGAGAGTTACTCCCAAAGGCTCATATAGGCTGTATGATTTGGCAGGCATGGCAGTAAGGGGAGTCTTTTCCCTAACTGGCTTCATCCAGTCACTGAGATTATCAAGGGCGAATTTTATCTCTTCCTTGGCAAAGGAAATTTCGCTTACATAAGCTTCAAAGTTTGCCTTACCTAAGTCCATGTCCAGGGCATGGAGAATATTTTCTTCGCATAAATCTATTAAATCTCTTAGTCTTTCAAGTTTTTTCCTTCTGAAGTCTTCCGTTTTGGTAAAACCTCCGTAGAAAAATTCTCTTTGTCTATCAATAATACTATTTAAATCAGTCATTTAATTCTCCTTATTCTAAGTCTAATCCTTATCCTATTTATACCCATAATTTTCCTTACAAATAAAAACTAGCAGAAATAAATCCGCTAGTTATGTCTTTATGCTTTAGTTTTTCTCATTTTCTTATACAAGGCAAAAATTAACATTCCAATAACTGCATTTACTACAATAGCTCCTCCTGGTTTGATATCGAAATGAAAGGAAAGAATGATTCCTGCCATCATATATATTATTCCAAGAATTATAGTTACAAAGAAAGTTTGCTTATAAGATCTAGATATAATCAAACTAGTTGCTACTGGAAGAACTATTAGGCTTGTAACCATCAAGGCCCCTATAATTTTTACCGCAAGGGCAATTGTTACAGCAGATAGGAAAGTAAATATCATATCTATTATCTTTACCTTAACTCCTGCAAGCCTAGCTGTATTGTTATCTATCGAAATTGCCAAAAGTGCTGAGTATCTACTTATGCATAGGGCAAGAACCAAGATAAAAATAAGGCTAGTGTTTAATACATCCGCACTTGTAACTGATGAAATCGAACCGAATAGATAAGATTCAAAAGAATTACCTCCCGGAGCGAAATCAGAAAGAATCGCTGCAATTCCTAGTCCTGTACTCATGATAACGGCTGTTGCCATATCCCCGTATTGAGGGAGCTTTTTCCTAATAAATTCTATAAGGAAGGCAGCTATTACACATACAATAGCCGATCCTAAGAGCGGATCAAAACCTAAGATTAGTCCCATAGCTACTCCTGTAAGGGCCGTATGTGATAGGGCATCACCTATCATTGAAGTTTTTCTATTGACCATGACAATCCCTATAAGGGGAATCATTATAGATAAGAGAAATCCCGAAAGTAGGGCTTTTCTCATAAAGGCAAATTCTAACATAAAGTCAACCTCCCTTCATTCATCCTATATTGGGTCTTGGTCATTTGTATATCCTCCATTTCCTTAAGCTCGTGGGTAATCATAACTATAGTTATACCCAGATCTTCCTGTAGTTTCTTTAGTGTCTTAAAAAACATCTCTTTATTTTCTTTATCGACACCAGCAGTTGGCTCGTCTAAGATTAAAAGTTCTGGCATATTTATCATAGCCTTAGCAATCATAGCTCTTTGGGCAAGTCCTCCAGATAGTTCGTTAACCGGAGTATTGATAAATTCCTCCATGCCCATTTTGATAAGTATATCCCTTGCCTTATCATAGTGGACTTTCTTAGGTATTTTGATAAAGCCAAAGTCTTCATATAGGTTGAGGGCCACAAGCTCCAAACAAGTTATAGGAAAGGCGATTTTGTTTACAACATTGACTTGGGGAACGTAGCCAATTTTCTTATAGGACTTATATTTTGCAATATCCTTACCCAAAATCTTTATACTTCCCTTATCAGGCTCTAGCTCTCCTAGCATAAGTTTGACAAGGGTTGACTTTCCTGATCCGTTTCCCCCTATTATTAATACAAGCTCTCCAGATTCAACTTCTAGATTACAAGATTTGATTACATCTTCTTTCCTGTAAGCAAAGCTTAAATCCTTAATTGCTATTGCCTTCATCAGTGCCTCCTTTCATAGAATTATATAAGTTTTCAAGATTCATCCTCATTAGATCAATATAATCCATTCCCTCTTCTTCTTGCTCCTTAGTCACAAATTCCATTGATGCTAAAGGCATTGTCTTGCCATGTAGCTCTTCGGCCAAGGCCTTGGCTTCCTTAGGGTTTTTACCGTATTCATAAAATATGGTGTCTATTCCCTTACTATTAGCAAACTCTACCGCCTTTTTTATAGTCTTTAGACTTGGACTTTCAAGGCTGGTTAGTCCTTGGAGAGGATATTGGATCAAATCGAAATCCCTTGCCAGATATTGGTAGGCATAATGGATTACGAGAAATTCTCTCTGATCAAGTTCTTTAAATTTCTCCTTATATTCTGCGTCGATATCTGTAAGTTGGTCGACATATTTTAATTTGTTCTTCTTATAGATTTTTTCATTTTCAGGATATTTTTCTATCAATTTATCCTGGATAGCGTTTAAATATTTTTTGGCATTTACAATAGAAAGCCAGGAATGAGGATCGTAGCTTATCTTATCGAAACCTGATGATGATCCTTCCATAAGGGACTCTTCCCTGCCATCATCTTTTAGTAAATTTCCATTTTCATCCATCAGATAGTATGGAAGAAGGTCCTCGCTTATCCTATCTGATATGAAAATCCATGATCCTGCTTCAGGCATCTTGTAGAAGATTTCTCCTGACTCATGGCCCATCTCTAGACCATAGACCTTGCCCTCTTCTACCTCAATGGTAGATTTTTGGGCTACTAGTTCTCCCTTCTGATTCATCACTTCCTTGGCCTTTTTGACAAGTTCTTCTCCTCTTAGTCCGGTATCTTTTATAAAGGCTACCCTCATCATATCCTCGTGGGTATGGGCAAAGTCGAACTTCTGAGTTTTGTCGGTCAAGTCGAGTCTTGCCATATATTGGAAATCTCCGACTGCAGCCTGGCCCTTATAGGTGATTAGATCGACCGAATCTGACAATTTTAATATTTCTAAATTTGGAAGATTTTCTCTTACACTTTCAAGCCATGGCTCCATATTCGCTCCATTTACCACTAGTAGGTCTGCTTTAGCGAGCTTTTTCATATCCTTTGGTGAAGGCTCCCATAAGTGGGCTTCCTTGCCCTCTGGCATAAAGGATTTAACATTCGCCGTATCTCCAGCAATTTTACTAGTCAAGTCATTAATCGGATAAAAGGATGTATAGATTAATGGCTTATCCTTATCTTCTTCTGCTTTATTACAAGAGGTCAGAGTGAAAACAAGAATAAGTAGATATATTAATTTATTTATTTTCTTCATTATTCTCCTCACAAAAAAAGGGACGAGCTAAGCCCATCCCTCTTACAAAATTTATTCTGTAATTTCATCCATGATTTGTTGGTCTGTTGTGTTTGGCTTAACAAATGTTGGGAACCATTTTTCTTCTCCTAATAGTTCATCCTTATCATTACCATATCTCATATGGAAATGTGTCAAACTTTCCTCTCCGTGGATTGGCATCATAAGTAGGTACTTATACTCAGCATCTGGGCTTACTGCTTCAAATATATCCCATTCTAGCATGTGATTTCCGTGTTTTACTTCTTGTTTATCAACATATTTATATTCAACTTCTGCTGTGGCCTCTTTGCCTTCATCAGGAAATTCATTGTAGAACTTAACCTTATTTCCTTCAATCTCTAGACCATTAAAATCGCAGTGTCTTTTTTCTACATAGGCCTTCTTGGCGCTTTCTTCATCAGTGTTTTCCTTCTTAGCTAGGTCTGCAAAGGCTCCTTGGACCTCGTTTTTATCTAGATAAGCAGACATTGAATTCCATTTTCCTTCCCAATCGGCTAAAGAAACTTCATCCATCTTTTGATCAGAAGTACTTTCTTCCTTCTTTTCCGCATCATTTTCTTTGCTTGTCTTATCTTTAGTTTCAGTATCAGCTTTCTCTTCCACTTGTGCCTTGTTATTAGCCTCCTTATCTTTAGCATTGTCATTTCCACAAGCTGATAAGATTAAACCAAGCGAAAGAATCGCTGTTAGTGCCATAGTATTTTTCTTTTTCATATTTATCTCCTTAATTATATTTTATGTAGGTAAATCATTCTGTTAAGCTGTAGACTTATCCTGACATGGTTATGATATCACCAATTTTATCATTTGTCAAGAATGATTCGCATTATCTTTAATTATTATTTTTTTGACGAATGTGGGCAAATAAAAAATCCCGCCAATAAGGGCGAGATTTGAATGTTTATAGATTGTCTATTACTTCTTCTATATCAGGAAGTTCGCTTCCTCCATAGACCTTAACCCATTTTACTTTTCCTTCTTCATCGATTATAACATTGGCACGTTTGCTTGCTCCATTTTCTTCGTTGAAGAGTCCATAGGCCTTGGTTACTTCTGCATATGGGAAGAAGTCTGATACTATTTTCAGATCTTTTAGGTCTAAGATGTCTGCCCATTTAGCCTTGGCAGGGAATGGATCTACTGAAAGTCCTATTACTACTGTGTCTCCCTTTTCTTGGATCCTTTCGTAGTTTCTTTCAAGAGATCTCATTTGGTCAGTACAAACTGATGTATAAGCTAGTGGGTGCCAAGAAAGAATTACCTTTTTGCCTTTAAGCTCACTTAGTTTAACATCTTCTTTGAATTGATCTTTTAGTGTAAAGTCTATTGCTTCTTGATTAACTTGAATTGTCATTTTATCCTCCTATTTCACTCTAATATTATTTATACCCAAGATAGGAAGAAATAAAATTTAATTAAGCTAGGAAGCTTGTCGCAAACTTGACCATAGCAAAAATTCCATAATCAAGACTATCCTCATCTAGGTCAAATTCTGGAGTGTGATGCTCGGCTCCACTTCCCTTCTTATCGTTTGCCATTCCAACTAGGGCAAAAAGACTTGGAGCAAGCTTTCCATAAAGCTCAAAGGACTCTGATGCAAACCACCTTACATCCTTTTTGATTTTATCTCCAAAATAATCCTTGATATTTTCTTTCATTAATCTTGAAAGATCAGGATCATTTATAACAGGATCATATTGTTCATCTCCAGTTTCATTGATAAAGTCACATCCATGGGCCTTGGCTATGTTCTTACCTACTATATCTATTTGATCAATTGCCTTGTCTACTTCTTCCCTGTCGAAAAATCTTAGAGTTCCATCGATTGTTACCTTATCTGCTATGACATTATGAGCACTTCCCCCATGGATCGTAGAAAGACCTAGGGTTACGGTCTTGGTCGGATCTAGCCTATTGACCCAGCTTGATGCTAGGGATTGAATGATTGCAGCTTGGGCAAAGATTGGACTTATCGCTAGGTCGGGTCTTGAGGAGTGGCCTCCTACGCCTTTGACAGTAAATCTCGTTCTGATAAAGCCTGCCATAATTGGACCTTCCTCTATTGCTATTTCTCCTGTCTTTAGAAAACTTGCCAGATGGTTTCCGTAAAAGGCGTCTATATTTTCTTTCTCTAGGGCCCTAATCATTGGAATAATTCCACTTCCAGTCTCTTCTCCTTCTTCGAAGATAAATATGATTCTTCCCTTTATTTTATCCTTATTTTCTACTAGAATCTTCATACTTTCCAGAAGGATTGTCATATGGCCGTCATGGCCGCAAGCGTGAGAAACTTCTTTATTATCTGATACTGAGTACTTTTCTCTAGTTAAATTGAAGGAGCTTTCACAAATTGGTAGAGCGTCAATATCAGTTCTAAGACCTAGGGTCTTGCCAGGCCTTCCACTATCTAATACGGCATAAAATCCAGTTGTTGGCACTTCCACTATGGCAAGTCCCAGCTTTTTTACTTCCTCTTTTAAGAATTTACTTGTATTAAATTCCCTGCCAGAGACTTCTGCCATCCTGTGGAGTTTCCTTCTTGTATCTATTATTTTCTTCTTATCTTTTTCTATCTGATCTTTTATTAAAAAATCCTCCATGAGGTCTCCTTTTTTATATAAAAAAACGGCAGATTAAACTGCCGCCTTTATGTTTTATAAGCTTGCGATAGCTTCGATTTCTAGTAGGCCGTCTTTTGGAAGATTTGCTACTTCGAAAGCTGATCTAGCTGGTTTGTGATCTTTGAAAAACTCTGCATATACTTCATCAAATGCCTTAAAGTTGTTTATATCGTTTAAGTAAACAACACATTTAATAACCTTATCCCTGCTTGATCCTGCTTCTTTTAGAATGTTTTCTACATTTTCTAGAGCTTGTTTGGTTGCAGCTTTAATTTCTGTAACTAGCTCTCCTGTTTTTGGATCAAGTGGAAGTTGTCCTGAAGTAAATACTAAACTATCTGTAGCTATACCTTGTACGTAAGCTCCTACTGCTTTTGGAGCATCATTTGTGTTAATTGCTTTCATAAAAACTCCTTAATTTAATTATATTTACACTTATACTATATCGAAATTCTAAGAAATTACAATCAATTAACCTTCAAATATTCTTCAAGGCTTAAATCATTTTCATAGATTTCTTTGGCGTTTTCTACTCCAAGGAATCTGAAGTGCCATGGCATAGGTCTGTGGTTTGTACTATCCTCTTTATCTTCAGGGTATCTTTCTATGAAACCATATTTGTAAGCATTTTCACAAAGCCACTTGTACTCTTTTGTAGTAGCGAACTTATCGCTGTATTTGCTTCCTTCTGTAAAAAAGTCAAAGGCTTGGCCTAATTGATGCTCGCTTGTGCCTGGATTTTCGCTATCTACTTCTCCTGCATCTTTCATCTTTCTTTCAAGATCATAATCCCTATAGTCAGAGGCAATCTTGATACTAAGGCCTTCTCTTTCCATATCTTGGCGCATGGTCTCGAAGGCACGCATGGCAGTCTTATCTAGGCCAGGATTAAAATCACTTGGCAAAGGATAGGCCTCGCTTACATAACTAATTCCATTTACAACTTTGATATTTGCTTCAGGGTCTAACTTTTCTAGGCCAAACTTATTGACATAGTAAAAGCTGTCGTCCATTTTGATTTTTGAAAAACCATTTTCAGTACCATAATAGGCGACATAATCTCCTTCTTTTATGAACTTTTCTGTCTTGGAATAATCATTTGGATATTGGTAGGCGTACTGGGTCTTGGCACATCTTACGTATTCTACTAGATTATCCTCATACTTATCATCAGCAATTTTCTTATCTTCATCTATTGCTATATCCTTAAATCCAGCTTGGGTAGCTATGTGGATTTTATCTCCATTTATCTTTTTTTCTTTGTCTTCTTCTCCATCATCAGCTGCCTGGGCTTGCCTGTACTCAGCCGGTCTTTGGATTATAAATTCTTCTTCAGTGTCTTTAAGAAACTTTGTTCCCAAAACTAGGGCTAGGGCCGCAAGGCTTGTGAGTAGGAACTTTTTTCTTCTTTTTCTCGCTTGTCTTCTCTTTTTTCTCTTTAATTCTCTGATACCTCTGTTAGACATAACCTTCCTCTATTTATTTCAATATTTTGTCTTTTGTAAAGTCTAAGGGATAAGCAACCATCAACTCAATTTCGTAAATATATTTCAATTCACAAAGCTTGCTTTAGATTGCTAAATTCTTATATTTATTATAACATGTAAAGGGAAAAAAATACAGTCCTATTTTAAGTATTTTTAGGCTTTCGGAGGGATTTTTGATATATTTATTGAATTAAATATAATTTTCTTCTAAATTTTTAAATTTTAATTTTAATTTTTCCTTACAATTGGAAATTAAAAACTGCTAGAAAAAGAAATCAGGGTTTTAGAAAAGGATCGAAATTAAATTCAAGTGATTTTCTATAACCAGACTCATTTTTTAGCAGTCTTATTTATGAAAAGATTCTAGCAAAGAGGTCAGCTAGCTTTTGACCAAAGGTCTTCTTATCTTTTTTTGTAGCCTTATCCAATTTCTTTTGTCCTAGTGTATTTATCCTAGCCGAACTTTTGTTTTCTTTATTCTTCTCTTCGCTTCTTTTTATTGCAATTTCTATTAACTTATCTTGGGCTATGAGATTTTTTTTATTTTCTAGCTTGTAGTAATTCCCATCCGGCCCTAATTGTCTAATTTTCACATCATCAGCAAACATTATATCAAGGAAATTTAAGATTCTTTCTTTGATTGTAGAATCATTTATAGGAACTGCTACCTCCATCCTGTTTCTGATATTTCTAGTCATAAAATCTGCTGACGAAATGTATAGCTTTATCCTTCCTCCCTTACCAAATTGATAGATCCTGTGATGTTCTAAGAATCTTCCCACAACTTGATAGATTCTGATATTTTCGGTCTTTCCTTTGATTCCTGGAAGGATGCAGGTAATTCCCCTGACCATCATATCAATTTTGACACCCTTATTACTCGCTTCAGATAACTTATCTATAAGTTTCCTATCAGAGATTGAATTCATCTTTAGCCTAATGTAGCCTTCTCCTGTTTCTTCTTGGACTCTAATTTCTTCATCTATTAGCTTATCCAAGCCTTCTTGCATAGACTTAGGGCTTACCAACAGATGCTTATAATCTCCTTCGAGATTCCCTATAAGGATATTGTCAAAGATCTCCTTGGCGTCTTTTCCTATGTCGGCATTTGCTGTCATAAAGGAAAAATCAGTGTAGAGCTTGGCGGTCTTTTCGTTATAGTTACCTGTTGCTACTTGGGTAATATAGCTAATCTTGTCATCTGAATCTACCTTTGTGATAAGACAGACCTTGGAGTGAGTCTTGTAGTTTTCGAAACCATAGACTACATTACATCCTGCCTTCTCAAGTCTTGATGACCAAAGGATATTGTTATCTTCATCAAATCTTGCCCTAAGTTCCATCAAGACTATGACATCTTTCCCATTCTCACTTGCCCTAATCAAGGCTTTGGCAATCTCACTTTCCTTAGCTATTCTGTACAAGGTAATCTTAATAGATATTACATCTGGATCTGTGCTCGCTTCGTCAAGGAGCTTAATTACAGGATCCATTGACTCGTATGGATAGGAAAGGAGCTTATCACTCTCCTCTATTTGACTTATGATAGATTTATTATCATCTATGAAGTAGGAACTCTGTGGGCTAAATTCTTCATAGGAATGATTTTTCCTAAAGTCTTCTGGCAAGTCACTTATTAGGTCGAAGATAAAATCCGACTGTATAAGGGATTTCGTCACAAAGATTGATTCTTTGCCCAGTTTAAATTGTTTAGTTAAAAACTTGATAGAATCATCATCTAAGTCTCTGTCAACTTCTACCCTTACAGGCTGAAGTCTCTTTCTTTTCCTAAGCTTACCCATCATATAGTCCCTAAAGTCTTGTTCGACCTCGTAGTCATCATCATTGAAATTGATATCTGCATTCCTAGTTAGGGAAAGAGCGTAGGATTTTTCGATTTTATACTTATAGAAAAGCTCTCCAGCAAAATTTTCTATAATATCTTCAAGTAGGACAAAGTGATTGTCAGATAATTTTAAATATCTGGGAAGTCTATCGGGAAGATAGATAATCCCTATCTTATCCTTTCTTTTCTTATCAGAAGCAATTAAATCAAAGATTATAACAATAGATAAATTGGCAAGTCTAGGAAAAGGGTGGGTCCTATCTATCAATTGAAAATTTAATATAGGCTCAATCTTGCTATCGAAATAATTCTTACAAGATATAAGGTCCTTCTCATTTAGTTCAGATATCTTAGATATCCTTACTCCCTCTCTTTTAAGATCTTCAAGGATATCGAAATATACCTCGTCTTTCTTGGCATAGGATTTGGGTAAAATCTCTAGGACTTTATCGATTTGCTCCTTAGGACTTAGACCTGATTTGGAGTCTATAGCTTGTTTTGAGAGACCCGATAGGTCGGTAAGAGATCCAATCCTTACCATAAAAAACTCTTCTAGATTGGTATCAAAGATAGATAAAAACTTAAGTCTTTCAAGCAGGGGAACGGACTTATCTGCTGCCTCCTCCAAGACCCTGTCGTTAAATTTAAGCCATGATAGCTCCCTGTTTTGTGTAAAAGATACGTCTTTCATATTATTTCCTTTCTAATAACTTGCTATATACGTACCCTTCCCTAACGCCTGTTTGGCTGATATTTATTTCATTTACATAAAAATATTTTGCTAATCTATTTAAAATAACCATACCTGGAATCAAAGTATGAACCCTATCTGGTTTTATCTCAAGAATCCTATCAAGGATATCTCTATCATCCATTTCCAAAATCTCTTTGACCATTTTGTTAAACTTCTTGGCATCCATAGTAGAATTATAATTTGAAAGATTGTAATACTCATTATAAAACTTAAGTGATGCCCTAGCAGACCCACCTACAGCAGCGAGATTATTTTGCTTTTCCCTATACATCTTATTTTCTGCTAGGAGAAGCTTTACAGCATTATCTATTGCCTTCTTCTCTTTCTTGTTAGTAAATAAACCTGTAACATAATCGTTAAAGGCTGATAGGGATCCTATAGATAGGGATGTCGATTTAATTACCTTTCCTTGATCTATTATTACAACCTCAGATGAACCTCCGCCGATATCTGTCAAAACACCCTCACTGACATCTACCGACTTGCTAGCTCCTATAAAGGAAAGCCTCGCCTCATCTTCTCCCGAAAGAATCTCTATATCAAGTCCCAGCTCATCCTTAACCCTCTTAAGGATCTCGGACCTGTTGGCTACATCTCTAATGGTCGCTGTTGCGAAAGGATGGACACTGTCGATATCATCAAAGTTTGAAATGATAGAATTAAATCTCCTCAAAGTCGCAATCAGCCTATCGATTCCCTTGTCTGTAAGATTTCCCTTCTTGACATAATTTCTAAGAGAGGCTTGCTCTTTCTCGCTAAAAAGATGAATAGCCTTATCCTCATTCTGCTTATAAACTGACAACCTAACTGTGTTACTTCCAATATCCATTATTGCATAAATCATAAGCCCTCCTTCAAATAATTTAGCTTATAGGGAAAATCCATAAGTTTTGGTATCAAATTCTCTGTGGCGGGAGTCTTCTTGGACATAAATATATTAATATCCAAATCATCGCTCGCACTTTCTAGACTCTGGCTTAAAAAGATTGCAGGATCAATAATATTAGCCTTATAATCTAGCCTTCTCTCGATGTTCTCCCTTATTATAGGATAATGGGTGCAGGCTAGGAGGATATTTTCGATTTTCTTATCATTGGCAATCTTTATATAGGAATCTATGTATTCGTTTAACTTCTTATCATCTTTCTTATCAGCCTCTATCAAATCGACGAGTTTACTTGCAGCAACCTCATAGACTGTATTTCGGGGATTTTTTTCTAGATTATTCTTGTAAAAATGGCTGTTTATTGTAGTCTTGGTTCCTAGAACCAGGAATTTACCTTGGTATTTTTCACTAGCCTTAAGGGCAAGTTCTGTTATGGGAATAAATTTCTTGTCGTATTTTTCTCTAAGAAAGTCAGTTACAGTAACAGAAAGAGTGTTGCAAGCTATGACATAATAGTCTATATCGAATTTCTCTAGAAAATCTACAATATCAGCAGAAAATCTCCTAAGCTCTTCTTCACTCCTTCCCCCGTAGGGAACTCTCAGGCTATCTCCGAAATAAAAATACTGACTCTTGTTCGTTTTGGCAAGCTCCCTAAGGACAGTAAGACCTCCGAGACCTGAATCAAAAACTCCAATCCTAGTCATCTACTAACTCCACTTTCTCTACGAACTTATACTTATCAGAAAGCTTCTCATAGGCAAGATTGAGACTATAATCATCAGTGAAAACTCCAAAGACACTAGCCCCAGATCCACTTACGAGGGCCTTTTCCGCGCCTATATCTTCAAGCCTTGAGCAAATTTCTCTAATATGAGGGAAATTTTCAAAAATTACATCTTCCATCACATTTCTAAAGCCAGAGATTGCAGATTTTTCTCCCTTGCGAAGCTTATCAATAATTTCACTAGTATCTATGACTCCATAATCAGCAAGTCTCTTGTAGATAAAGGCGGAAGAAATCTCTGTTCCGTCATTTATGAGAAGAAGCTTCATCTTAAGCTTGTTGGTAAAAGGTGTGAGTATCTCTCCGATCCCTTGGGCTCTGGCATTTGATTCTAGGAAGAAGAAAGGAATATCTGCTCCTAGCTTTTTGCCAAGACACATCCTCTCATCAATAGTTAGACCCAAATCCCAAAGCTTATCAAGTCCCTTGATCATCTCTGCTGCATCAGTAGAGCCTCCCGCAAGACCTGCCGCTAGGGGAATATTTTTGATCAAAGTCACATCGACTCCATTTTCGTCCACCCTATCTTTAAGTAAACACCAAGCCTTATAGATAAGATTATCCTCAAGGGCACAGATATTAGGGGTATTAGTTTCGTAATTAAATTTATTTTCTTTATTTTTCTTTATAATCAATTTATCAAACAGATTAATCCTAACCATAATACTATCGATTTCGTGATAACCATCATCTCTTTTCGATAGGCTATCGAGGGTAAGATTAACCTTAGCATAACATTTTCTTTCCATAATTACCTCTAATTTATTATATCACAAGTAGGGTGCTTTCGTATTGGGAAATTGTAAAGATTGTATAATAAGATATATTAAAATTGATTTTCGTAATAAAATATATGTTATAATAAAAACAACCCTCAATGAAAGGGGGTGATGCCCATTAGGGAAATATTGTTGATATTTATATCATCACTAATATTGCCTTTGTTGAAGGATTTCCTTATAGAAATTTGGAAAGACAAACGCAACAAAGATAAAAACAAAAAGCAGGACTGACCTCCTGCTTTTTGTATGCCCATTTGGGAACTATTGATATTCACTAATATCACAAAGTTTGAGAGCTTTGTGGCTTTATTAAGAGGTCGCTTCTCTTAAGATTATTATATTTTAATAATCATTAAAATCAAGGATTAAAGGGTAAACAAAAAGCACCTAACTTATAAGGTGCTAATTTGGTGCGGGATAGAAGACTTGAACTTCCACGACCTTAAAACCGGTCACAAGATCCTTAGTCTTGCGCGTCTGCCAATTCCGCCAATCCCGCTCGTGTATTACTTTTATATAATACACTTATTTTTTTCTTTTGTCAAGTTTTTTTATAAAATCATGGACAAAAATTGTTTGCTACGTTCTTCTTTTGGATTTTGGAAGAAGTCTTCTGGATTTTCTGAAGTCTCTACGACCTCTCCCTTATCCATAAAGATTACTTTGTTTGAGACTTCTCTTGCAAAGCCCATCTCGTGAGTTACAACAACCATGGTCATTCCGTCGTGAGCAAGCTCTTTCATAAGTTCTAGGACCTCTCCTACCATTTCTGGATCGAGAGCACTTGTTGGTTCGTCAAAGAGCATGAGCTTTGGCTTCATCATAAGGGCTCTTGCTATAGCCACTCTTTGCTTTTGTCCACCAGATAGGCTTACTGGATAAACGTCTTTTTTGCTAGCAAGGCCTATTCTTTCTAAAAGCTTCATGGCCTCATCTTCTGCTTCTTTCTTGTTCATTTTCCCCCTCATTACTGGAGCGAGGGTTAGGTTATCTATGATAGACATATTGGAAAAGAGGTTGAAGTTTTGAAATACCATTCCTATCTCTTCCCTAAGTTTATTTATGTCTACATTATTATCGTTGATTTTTTTCTCTTCGAAGTAAATATCTCCCGAATCTGGTTTTTCTAGAAGGTTGAGGCAACGAAGGAAGGTCGATTTTCCAGAACCAGATGGGCCTATTATTGATATTACATCCTTTTTCTTGACATCTAGGTCAATTCCGTTTAGGACTTTCAAGTCATCGAATGATTTTTCTACATTTTTTACTTTAAGCATATAGGAATCCTTTCTCTAGTTCTTTGAATATTTTCTCCATAACTAGGACTATGACAAGATAGATTATAGCTGCAGAGAAGTAGGCTGTTGCTGCATCGAAGGTTTGACTTATTACGATTGATGCTCCCCTAGTTAAGTCTGCAAGCCCTATAAAGCCTGCTATTGATGTTTCTTTAAAGAGGGTTATAACTTCGTTACCTAAGGCTGGCAAGGAGTTTTTGACAGCTTGTGGCATTACTACCTTTTTCATCATTTGTAGGTTGGATAGGCCTAGACTTCTTGCTGCTTCCTTTTCTCCCTTACTAACTGAGTTGATTCCGCCCCTAAATAGCTCCGCCATGTAGGCTGAAGAGTTTAAGGCAAAGGAAATTATAGCTACTAGAACTAGGTTATCTAGGTTTACTAAAATTACATTAAACATTATCAAAAGTTGGATTGTTGAAGGTGTTCCACGGATTATAGATACAAATAAGGCAAATATTTTGTCAATTATTGTAAGTAGGAATTTTGGAAATCCTGACAGTTCATCTCCAATATCTATCTTTGCAGATCTAACGAGGGCTATAATAAGCCCTAGGATAAAGGAAAGGATTAGGGCGCATACCGTTACTTTCGCTGTTATTTTTAGTCCGTCTAATAGATATTTATAAGATCCATTGTCGATAATTGTAGATTTGAATCTTCCAATAAGCCCCTTACTTTCTTTAACTTCAGAAGGGCCTTGGTATTTGGCCATTATTTTGTCAATTTCTCCCTCTTCCTTGAGTTTTGTGATTGCTTCGTTCATTTTTTCTAGAAGGACAGGGTTGTCCTTATTAACTGCTATGGCGTATTCTTCTTCAAGATATGGTGTATCTACTATTTCTAGGTCCTTGTTAGCATTTACGAAGTTTTCAGCACTTTGCTTATCTAAGATTACAGCGTCTATTTTCTTACTTTGGAGGGAGAGGATAGCATCTGGGACCTTATTAAAGGAAGATACATTTTCTTCTCCGAAGTCATCTTTCGCTATGGTGTCCCCGATAGATCCCAATTGGGTTCCTAGCTTTTTCCCTTCTAAATCTTCGATTTCTTCTATATCAGAGTCTTTTCTCTTTACTATAATTTGGCTAGTCTTGGCAAAGGGTTCGGTAAAGTTTACAGATTTTTTTCTTTCTTCAGTTACTGTAAAACCTGCTGCCCCTCCATCGACTTTCCCTGATTGGATACTTGCTATGATATTATTAAAGTCCATATCGTGAAGTTTGACCTCAAGTCCTAACTCTTCAGCTATTGCCTTAACTATATCAGGATCGATCCCTACAATTTCGTCTCCTTCATAGTATTCATAAGGAGGAAAGTCCGCACTTGTACCTAAGTCTATCACTCCGTCATCTACGATTTTTTCTTCTGCAAATGCTTTTGTTGGTATAAGTACAAGTAGAGCCAAAAGCATAGCTAATAGTCCATATTTTTTGTTTTTCATAACTTACCTTTCTAATTTTTCCTTTACATAGGCGATCTGCCTTAGAACTTCTTTCTCACTAGGTCCGCCTAGGGAATCTCTCTTGTTTACCGATGTGTATAAATCTATGGCCTGGTAGATATCTTCTTCAAATAAGTCCGATTCATTTTTATAAATTTCTAGAGGGAGATCCTCCAAGCACAGATTTTTCTCCATGGCGTATTTTACAAGCCTTGCTGATATATGGTGGGCATCCCTAAAGGGAAGATTTTTCCCAACGAGATAATCCGCCACGTCAGTTGCATTAAGATAGCCCTCCTTAGAGGCAGCTAGCATTTTCTCCTTATTGACCTTAAGGCTTTCTATCTGTCCTGCCATTATTTTAAGCATAGCCCTTATGGTATCTATACTTTCAAATATTCCTTCCTTATCTTCCTGCATATCCTTAGAATAAGCAAGAGGAAGTCCCTTCATCATAATCATTGACTGATTTGTGTTTGCAATAAGTCTTGCTGCTTTTGCCCTTATCAGCTCAGCCATGTCAGGATTTTTCTTCTGGGGCATAATTGAAGAGCCTGTAGAATATTTATCGTCAATTCTTACAAATGAGTAAGGTTGGGAAGAAAATATTATAAGTTCTTCTGAAAGTCTAGATAGGTGGATGGAGATAAGGGATATAATCGAAGATAATTCAATTACATAGTCCCTATCACTTACTGCATCCATGGAGTTTTGCATAAGAGATGTAAAGCCAAGCTTTTCTTTGACAAAGTCCCTACCTATATCATAGGTCGTACCCGCTAGGGCACAAGCTCCCAGTGGAAGCTCGTTCATCCTTTGCCTAAAGGACTTTATTCTTTCTATATCTCTTAATCCCATCATAGCATAGGCACAGAGATGGTGGGCAAAAGTTACGGCTTGGGCTGCTTGAAGGTGGGTGTAGCCTGGCATTATGGTCTTGGTGTTTTTCTCAGCAAGTTTTATAAGAGCTTCTACATAAGCTTTCGTATCTTCTATGATATTTTCACATTCATTTCTTAGATAAAGCTTAAAATCTGTTGTAACCTGGTCGTTTCTTGACCTTGCTGTGTGCATTTTCTTACCGACAGGACCGATTTCTTCGATAAGTCTTGCTTCGACAAATGTATGGATATCTTCGTAGGATTCGTCTACTTCTTCCTTACCTTCTTTAAGCTTCTTATATATTAAAGAAAGACCTGTGATGATTTTTTCTTTTTCTTCATCAGAGATTATATTGTTTTTGCCGAGCATTTCTACATGGGCAATAGATCCTTCTATATCACAATATACTAGTCTTTTATCGATTTTGATTGAATCGTTAAATTCTTCTGCTAGCTTATCCAACTCACCTGAAAGCATTCCGCTCCATAACTTCATTTATTTCTCCTAATCTTCTTTCATTACTGCTGCATAAGTCTTTGTGGATAGTCCAAAAAGGTTGATAAAGCCTGTTGCATCTTCTTGGCTATATACATCATCTTCCTCGAAGGTCGCAAGTTCTTCATCAAACAAGGCCTTGTCAGCAAAAATTCCCGCAGGATACATATTTCCCTTGTATAGTTTCACCTTAACACTTCCGCTTGTATTTTCATTTACCTTTTCCATAAATATGTCCATGGCTTCCTTAAGTGGGGTCATCCATTTTCCTTCATAGACAAGATTTGCATAATCAAGGCTCATCTTTTGCTTGTAGGCTAGGGCTTCTGGATGTATTGTTACTGATTGGAGTTTCTCTAGAGCAAAGTATAGAAGACTTGCTGCTGGGTTTTCATATACTCCCCTGCTTTTCATACCAACTACCCTGCTTTCTACCATGTCATCAATTCCTATTCCATGACTTCCTGCAATTTTATTTAAGGCTTTGACCATATCGCTTCCCTTAAGTTTCTTGCCATTTAGCGAGATTGGTTTTCCTTTTTCAAAGCCTATTTCTACTATTTGAGCTTCGTCAGGGGCCTTTTCTGGAGGAGTGATCCAGTGGAGGATTTTGTCAAGATCTGCTTCATTTTCTGGATTTTCTAGGTCAAGTCCTTCGTGGGATAAGTGCCAGATATTCTCATCCATGGAGTAGTCTTCTTCCTTAGTGAAGTCTAGCTTGATGCCGTGGCTTGCTGCGTAGGCTTCTTCTTCGCTACGGCCCTTGATATCCCAGAACCTCCAAGGAGCAAGGACCTTAATCTTAGGATCTAGGGCTGCTATAGAAAGTTCAAACCTTATTTGGTCATTTCCCTTTCCTGTACAACCATGTACTATAAGATCTGCCCCTTCTTTCTCATAGATATCTACCAAGACCTTGGCTATTAAAGGCCTAGCTATGGCAGTTCCTAGTAGGTACAAGTTTTCGTATTTGGCTCCTGCAAGGAGTGACTTGTAGGCGTATTTTTCTATAAATTCATCTTCTACATTGACATTGTAAAACTTGCTAGCTCCTTGGTCTAGGGCCTTTTCTTTTAGCTTATCTGGATCTCCCACCTGACCTAAGTCGACTGATACACAAACCACTTCTCCTACTCCCTTTTCCAGTAACCAAGTCGTAAGGACTGATGTATCTAGCCCACCTGAGTAGGCAAGTATAACTTTTTTCGCTTCTTTTAAGATTTGATATTCATTTTGTTTCATTTTTATCTCCTTAATTTTTATTAATCAATATTAGCTATACGTGCCTAAGACTCTTCTGGTAATAAAAAAGAGCCTTCATCCCAAAAGGGACGAAAGCTCGTGATACCACCCATATTTATCTATCCTTCACAGGATAGACCTCATCAAGTACTAACATACTCTAACTCTGTAACGGGAGTTCCCGTATAGGTCTCCTTGTATCGACCTATATGCTCTGAGGTTCTTTTCATTAACCGTCTGCTTATCCCCTCGCACCAACCGGGATTCGCTTGAAGCTTCAAATTAATTACTCTTCTCTTCAACACTTTTCCTAACTAAATCTATTGATTGATTACATTTTACAATGCCATGGATGTTTTGTCAAATATTTTTCTTAAATAAATAAGTTTGCACATACAACTGATACTACAGTCATAAGTTTGATAAGGATGTTTAGAGATGGACCTGATGTATCCTTGAATGGATCACCTACAGTATCTCCAACAACTGATGCCTTGTGAGCATCTGATCCCTTACCATCTTCTCCTGGAAGAGTTTCGATGTATTTTTTAGCATTATCCCAAGCTCCACCTGAATTTGACATAAAGATTGCCATTAGTACTCCTGTAACTAAGGCTCCTGCTAATAGTCCTCCGAGGGCATATGGACCTAATACTTTTCCTACAAAGATTGGAACGATTATTGCAAGAACTCCTGGAAGGATCATCTCCTTAAGAGAAGCTGTAGTTGAAATATCAATACATCTTGCATAGTTTGGTTCTACTTCACCCTTTAGGATTCTATCATCTGATCTAAATTGGCTTCTAACTTCTTCGATCATTTCTGTAGCAGCCTTACCAACTGAGTTCATTGTAAGGGCTGTAAATAAGAATGGAAGCATAGCACCAATAAACATTCCTGCAACTACCTTGGCATCAAGAATTGAGATTGCACCAAGATTTAGGGTTTCTGAATAAGTTACAAATAGTGAAAGTGCTGTTAGGGCAGCAGATCCAATTGCAAATCCCTTACCGATTGCGGCAGTTGTATTACCAATTGAGTCTAGCTCATCTGTGATGTCTCTAACTCCTTCTGGAAGGTAGCTCATCTCAGCGATTCCACCAGCGTTATCTGTGATTGGTCCATAAGCGTCAACTGTTACAGTTGTTGCTGTTGTTGAAAGCATACCTACAGCAGAAAGTGCTATACCAAATACTCCGTTAGCCCAGTAAGCTACCATAATTCCCAAAGCAATTAGGATAATTGGGAATACTGTTGAAAGCATACCTGTTGAAAGTCCTGCGATGATGTTTGTAGCAACACCAGTTTTAGATTCATCCGCGATGTTTTTAACATATTTATACTTATCAGATGTGTAATATTCTGTAAGAAGTCCAATAAGTATTCCTACCACGATACCTACAATAATCGCCAAAGCTGCATTTAGACTTTGGAAATACATAAATGAAAGAATCAAACTTGCAACAAGAACAATTCCACCTGAAACATAGATTGTATTCATTAGTGATTTTTGTGGGTTATTGTGCTTTTTAGTCAAGAACATAATACTTGAGAAGATACTAGCTAAAATTCCTATAGCAACTAGGAAAAATGTAAACTTCATTCCAGCATCACCACTTGCGATAATACCAAGTGTTACTGCAGAGATGATTGCTCCTGAGTAAGACTCAAAAAGGTCAGCACCCATACCTGCAACGTCTCCTACGTTATCTCCTACGTTATCAGCGATAACCGCTGGGTTTCTTGGGTCATCTTCTGGAATACCTGCTTCTACCTTACCAACAAGGTCAGCACCAAGGTCGGCTGCTTTTGTATAGATACCACCACCAACTCTAGCAAAAAGAGCTACAGATGAAGCACCTAGGGAATAGCCCATTAGGATAGCTGGATCTCTATACACAAGGTAAGTTATCATAATACCTAAAAATCCAAGACCTGTAACGGCAAATCCCATTACTGATCCACCAGAAAATGCTACCTTTAAAGCACCATTTGTTCCATCTTCAAGTGCCATATTAGCACATCTAGCATTAGCTTCTGTTGAAACCCTCATACCGATGTAGCCAGCTAGCATTGAAAATACTGATCCTAAAATATAGCAAAGCATAATCTTAACATTTAAGAAGATTGCTATTAGGATAGATACAACTACGACAAATATTGCAATGTACTTATATTCACGGCTTATGAAAGTCATAGCACCGTCTTTAATATGTCCTGCAATTTCTGTCATTCTCTTATTGCCTGCAGATACAGGCATAATTTTTGATTTGATTGTAAATCCCATAAATAATACTGCTAGGATTGCCACAATCAAGGCCAAAATTTCTACGAACATAATTTCCTCCTATTCATAATAATTTTAATATATATTGGTAAATTTTCAAGTATTATTACAAAAATACCAATCAAATAAAAAGAGGACGGTGCAAAGAAAGAAGATATAGCCTTCGCTAACTCCACCCTAACAAAATTCGTCTAAGCTACTCGGGCTAACTACCCCGCTTGGGCGATTTTTATAAGATGGGCTAACAGTGAAACTATAAATTCACTCTGCAACAGTCCCCTTAATATTGCTTATTGAAATTTATCTATATATTATCTATTTACTTAGTTTTCTTCGTATGGTAATAATGCAACTTGACGAGCTCTTTTAATAGCACGTGTTATTTCTCTTTGATGTTTTGCATTAAGACCTGTTACTCTTCTAGGTAGAATCTTACCTCTATCTGTAACGAATCTTTTTAAAGTTTCAATATCTTTATAATCGATAACTTTTGATGGATCTTTTACAAATGGATCTACCTTTTTTCTTGGTCTGAATCTTCTTCCTGCCATCATAAATCCTTTCTTATATTAGAATGGAATCCTTCCATCATCCTCAATCTCAGTAAAGTCATCATCAAAGAAATCATCTCCACCATCAAAAGCTTGGTTATTATTATTTCCCCTGTTTTGTTGGTAGTTGTTTGTTTGTGAATAGTCATTTCTGTAGGTATCTTGGTTGTCGTAGCTGTTGTTGTTAAATCCAGAAGATTGATTGTCAGATCTTGATCCTATAAATTCAACATTATCTGCTACAACATCAGTTGTATAGACAGTCTTACCTGTTTCTCTATCTTGGTAGGAACCTGTTTCGATCCTACCATCTACTGCGCATTGACTTCCTTTTCTGAGGTATTTGCTGGCGTTTTCTCCTTGAACTCCCCAAACGGTAATTCTTAGAAAATCAGCTGTCGGACGATTTTGAGCTTCCAGTTCGTTCTTTCTCTCTCTGCTAAGTCTCTTATCTACTGCCAATGTAAATGTACATACGGCTCTTTGAGATTGAGTATATCTCAACTCAGGATCTCTTACGAGTCTTCCGATAAGGATAACTTTATTCATTGATTAGTCCTCTTTTCTGATAACCATGTATCTGATTACAAAGTCTGAAAGTCTTAGTCTTCTTTCAAATTCTTTGATATGGTCTGGGTTAGAATCGAAGTCTACGATGTAGTAATAACCTTCTTTAAGGTCATTAATTTCGTAAGCTAGTTTTCTTTTTCCCCAATCATCAACGTTAGTTACTTCACCGTCTTGACCTATGATATCTTTAAATCTGTCAAGTAGGCTTTCTCTTTCACTATCCGCCATGTCAGCTTTGAAAATCAACACTGCTTCGTATTTATTCATGTATATTTCACCTCCCTGTGGTCTTGACCCCGTTAATTACTTACGGAGTAGAGAATTATTACCTATGTATAATACTATAGGCAATCTTCTTTGTCAAGAATTTTCTTATAAATTATAGCTATTAGAAGATTGCTCATTTACTTTATAAATCGCATTAGCTATAGCTCTTGACATAACTTTGGCCGCTAGGGCTCCTACTATATTTACATCAGCTGCTATTTTGTTAGTTGCTAGGGCAAATATTGTATCCCCATCAAACATGGTATGGACTGGATTGATCGATCTAGCGTAAGCATCGTGGCTCATTTGGCAAATCTTTGTAAGCTTTGTCTTATCAAATCTCGCATTTGTCGCAACAAGACCTATTGTCGTATTCTTTCCTTCAACTTCTGAAAAGCTCTGAGCTATTTTTCCTATATTATCCATAGTGTTTATAATCTTTCCATCTACTTTTGGACCTGCAATTTGGATTCCTTTTTCATAATCGAAGATATCTCCGAAGGCATTTACACAAACCATAGCAGATACAACTAGCTTTCCTAATTTCATAGAAGCTTGACCGAGTCCTGATTTCATGGCCTTATCCATACCCAGACCCTTTCCTACAGTAGCCCCAGTACCTGCCCCAACTATTCCTTGATCCTTGTTATCGTAGCTAGCTTTTTTATAGGCAATTTTTGCCATCTTAGCATCAGGTCTTGCCTTTGGGTCTTTGTAGGCCATGTCAAATAGGACAGCCTGGCTTACAATCGGTACAATGCCACATCCTACATCAAAGCCTCTTCCGTCTTTTTCCAGAGCCTCCATTAGTCCACTTGCCGCATCGAGCCCGTAGGCAGATCCACCTGAAAGAATTATGCCATTTACTTCGCTTACTTGATTGATTGGACTAAGTAGGTCCGTTTCTCTCGTTCCTGGAGCAGATCCTCTAACCTCTACGGCTGCTGTGTTTCCTGAATCCGGGATTATCACACTAAGGCCTGTCCCTCCCTTAAAATCACTTGCGTGTCCTAGCTTAATTCCACCAACATCTGTTAGAAATCCTTCATAAATCAATGTAATTCCTCATTTCTATAAGCATCCATCATAGAACCAAAGACATCTGAACTTGATGGTGGAGTGTAGGAGATTGCATTGGCTCCTGCCTCTATAGTTTCTAGGATTTGCTCGCCATTCTTTCCTCCTGTGGCTATTATTGGAAATTTATCGCCAATGTTTTTTCTAATCTCACGAACTAGGGCTGCTGTGTATTTGCCTCCTGACACATTTAGGATTTCCGCTCCTGCTGCAATTTTTCCCATATAGTCATTTTCAAAGCTTACAACTGAGGCAATTACAGGTATATCTACAAAATCAGATATCGCTTTGATATCTTCGTTTGGTATGGGTGAGTTTACTACAACACCGTAAGCTCCAGCAAGTTCTGCCTCAATGGCAATATATTTGGACCTTAATCCTTGAGTCGTTCCTCCTCCAACTCCGATAAAACAAGGGACGTTTGATACGTCTAGGATTGCCTGGGAGATGGAGTTTTGTGGAGTGTAAGGATAGACTGCCATGATAGAGTCCGCATTTGAGTTTCTTATTATAGCAAGGTCTGTGGTAAACAAGAGTGACTTGATTCTTTTTTCAAAAATCATGATACCACTAGCCCTGTAGATCTCCTTTGGGACTGTGATAAAAGATTTCCTAAGTTTTGAATGAACTTGGGGTATGTATTTTTCCTTTTTGTCTGTCATTTTATCCTCTATTTCTATTTTTATAAGCTTTCATCTCTCAAATTATATTATACAAGCATTAAAAGTTTTTACAATAAAAGACCCAGCAGCTGCCGGGCCTTAGACAAATAAGCTTATTTTCTAAAATATTTACGAAAAACAGCTTTAGCTATTAAATATTTCTCTATTTAGCTTTCCTTCACTTGCTGCAACTATTAGGGCAGAAGAGTTGGCTGCGACTACATTTGTAGATGTCCTTCCCATATCTGCTAGAGAAGAAATTGGTGCTAGAAGAACTACCATTTCTAGAGGAAGTCCCATAGCAGCAAAAACTGCAGTAGTTGCTATAGTTGCCGTTCCTGGTACACCGACAGTTCCTAGAGAAACTAGAAGGGCTATTAGGATAAGCTTAACATAGTCAAATCCTCCAAAATCAAGTCCCATAACATTGATAGTGAGGACAGCATTCATCACTGGCCAAAAGCCTGCACAACCTGGCATGCCCATGGTTGCCCCAAGTGGAGCGACGAAGGAAGCTATATCTTCTGAGACTCCTTGAGTCTTTTCTAGATTTTCCATATTTACTGGAAGAGATCCCATTGATGATTGGGTTGTAAAACCAACCACCTGAGCAGGCCATGCGTTTTTGAAGTACTTTACAGGATTCACCTTAGCAAATACAGAAACAAGAGCTCCTGTCGTTATAAATGAGTGAATGGCACTTGCAACATAGTTTAAGACTAAGATTAGTAGAAGTGGCTTAACAGCTTCATAGTCAATCTTTGATACAGCTTCTGCCATTAAAGATAGGACAGCAAAAGGTGTAAGGCTTGTAATCATACTTGTAAGCTGATAGATTATCTCTGCAAAGGAATTTATAAAGTCCTTGAAGGCTGTAACTTTCTCTCCTTCTCCCTTGTCAACTAGCTTAAGAGCAGCTATTGCAACTAGGATAGAGAATATTATTACAGGAATTACCATCCCATCTCCTGCGTTTGAAATAATATTTGATGGGAAGAAGTTTGTAATAGTCTCTGCTACAGTAGGCACTTCCTTAACTTCGCTTGCTTCTGGCAAAGGGATGCTCGCTCCCTTACCTATAGAAAAGACAACAGCAAGGATTAGACCAATTGTCGATCCCAAGATATTATGGAGACTTAGTATGCCCACAGACTTTAGCCCTACACTTCTAAGCTTGCCCAGAGAACCAGTATTTAGGGTAGTTCTAATAATCGTAGCAAATAAGAGCGGTATAACCATTGCTGATAACAATCTTATAAAAACTTTTCCAAAAATTGCCACATATTCAGTTGATCCAGCAAAGAAATATCCCAGGCCTAGACCCAAGATAGCTGCCAAAATTACTCTCTTAGCAAAAGAAATATTTTTTTCTTTCATTTTACCTAAGAGAAAAAATAGGCCTATCGTTATTATCAATGAAATAAATTTCATATTACCTCCTATATTTTTCGTTTATCATATATCATATTGTTTTACTAGGAAATTTAAAGACTAATTTATTTTTTTATAAAAATTGATGTTTCGAAGGGCCTAAGGAGAAGATTATCAACCATCTTTCTTTGACCGTAATTTCCCAAAGCGAGTTTGTAGGAGGAATAATCTGCCAGATACATAGAAATAGGAAGGAGAAATTCCTTTTGGCTTAGATTGTTGATTACAAGAGCTTTCTCATTTTTATATCGTCTGATATAGGCAAAGACGTCCTTATCCTTTTTGAAAATCTCAAGAAAATCTCCCCTTGTCAAAGACTTGTTTTCTTTCCTTACTCTAGAAAGATTTTCTATATAGGAAGTAAGCTTATAAAAGGGTCCCTCCATTTCGAAATCTATATCACTGCTTTCTAAATAAACGGGTCCTTTGAGGGCTAGGATATTAGATATTTTCTGACTTATGCTAAAATAAGCAAAATTTTTAGAGAATTTGTTTGAGAAATCATCCCAAGTCTTAGCAAAAATCGGGCCACTTTCATAAAAAGAATTTAAATCTTCTATCTTAAGATGATCTATCATAGCTTGGATGAAAGAAAAGTCAGTCTTCCCAGTAGAAGATAAGTACTTGATAAACTGAGGCTTATCTATTAGGCTTGTCGTAAGCACATCTTCATTTAGGTGACGAACATTTTTATTAATTTCTCTAATCTCCTCTAAGAAATTTTTATCATCTAGTATCTCTGATAAATTTAAAAAATCAAAAGCAGCTATTCCTCTTTTGACAAGGAAGTTTAAAAATGATAGCCCTGCTCTTTTGACCTTGGTATTTTCCCAGGTCAAATCACCTAATTTTGAATCGAGAAGATTTTTAGATAAGATCAATAAATCAAGCCTAAGCATAAGACCAAAGCCTTGTTTCTTCAAGAATTCATTTAAAGAGAAAATCTCCCTTAAATAATCATCATTTATAAATTCTCCCATATCAATAGCTATGAAATTAACACCCAGCTTCTTGTAAGTAGGAAGATTATCTTTTGTTTTTTCTATTGAATTTTCTTTATAAATAAATAATTCATCAGTCTCTCTCATAATCGCTTAATACTTAATGTACATTAATTTGATAGCCTTTACAATTAGGGTATAAATATTGCTATAGAAAAGAGGATATATGTTAGAACTTAAAAGTATCACAAAAATATACAAGACAGGCGACTTCGAACAGAAGGCCTTAGACGAAGTTTCGATTTCCTTTAGGAAAAATGAATTCGTCTCCATCTTAGGAAGAAGCGGTGGTGGTAAGACAACCCTGCTTAATATAATAGGAGGTCTAGATAAGTATACTTCTGGAGATCTCTTGATAGATGGTAAGTCTACCAAAAACTTCAAGGATTCTGATTGGGATTATTATAGAAATGTTTCGGTTGGCTTTATCTTCCAATCCTACAATCTAATAAGCCATCAAACGATCCTTTCAAATGTTGAGCTTGCCCTAACCCTTTCTGGCGTGAAGAAGGAAGATAGGAAGAGGCGAGCCATAGAAGCCCTTGATAAGGTAGGACTTAAAGATCATATCTACAAGAAACCAGCCGAACTATCTGGCGGACAGATGCAAAGAGTTGCCATAGCTCGTGCCTTGGTAAACAATCCAGAAATCGTCCTTGCTGACGAGCCAACAGGAGCTCTAGATACCAATACATCTAAGCAAATTATGGATCTGTTAAAGGAAATAGCTAAGGACAGGCTGGTTATAATGGTAACCCACAACCCAGAACTTGCCGAAAAATATTCTACAAGGATTGTCAAAATCCGTGACGGAGTAATCTTTGATGATTCAGACCCTTATGAGGAAAAAAATGATGAAGAAAATTTTAAGACTAGAAGGCTAAATTTAGGAATAAAACAAGCCCTTAACCTCTCCTTTAACAATCTCTTGACCAAAAAGGCAAGGACAATTCTTACTGCCTTTGCGGGGTCTATTGGAATAATAGGAATTGCCCTAATAATTTCTATATCAAAGGGTGCGGATGACTTTATAGCAGAAAGTCAGAGAAATGCCCTAAAGTCCTACCCTATCCAGATTCAGAAGGAGTCCTTAAACCTAGAAAATATCTTAACTCCTCCAGAAAGGAAAGATAAGGCCAATTCAACTAAGGATGTAATCTCAAACAACATGATTCTTAAAAGAAGAAACGAGCTTTCCGCATCCTACAGCGAAAACAACCTCACTCCCTTCAAAAAATACATGGAAGATAACAAGAAGAAACTATCCGACGAAATCGGCGGCAATTTTGTGACCTATTCTTATGATACAAACTTTGATATCTTCACCAAAGATCCAAAGGGAGATTTAATTAATACAGACGGATCAGAATTTGAGGAAAGGGAAGATAATTTTATGGCAAATCTCCTAAAACCCCAATCCTCAAACAAGAACTTCACCGAGCTTATAAGCGGAGATGACGGCAAAGTTTCAAAGATGATCACAGATGACTATGAAATAATAGAAGGAAGCTGGCCGAAGGAAGCCACAGACCTAGTTCTTTTTACAGATTACAACAACGAGATCATGACCCAAAGACTCTACGAGATTGGACTTTTACCTAGCAAGGACTACAAGGATATCTTAGCAAAACTTGATAATAAGGAAAAAATCGACATCAAAGAAGCAAAACTTAGCCCAAAAGATATCATAGGTCATGAGTACAAAATCCTCACAGGATCAGACTATTACGAAAAATCTGGCGATACCTTCATAGATATAAGTGACGATGAAGCTAAGAAAAAGGATCTAATCGACAAGGCAATAAGTGCCAAAATCGTAGGAATAGCAAGGAAAAAGACCAACGATGACAATCAAATCATAGACTCTCCCCTAGCCTATTCCAGAGATCTAACAGACCTTCTTATAAAGCATGTAGAAGATTCAGAAATAGCTAAGGCCCAACTTGCGAATAAAGATAAAAACATCCTCAATAACCTTCCCTTTACGGCATCAAGCGTCGAGGAGAAACAAAATATAGGTAAATCCTTCCTAGAAAATCTAGACAGTAAGGAAGAAATGAAGGTAAACACCTATCTAATGAGAAATAAACCTGAGCTTATGGATGAGCTAAGCGAAAAAACCAAAGAAATCCAAAGCAAGAATCCTATGGCTCTTGCAGAAAATCAAGACAATAAAAATAATAATAGGGCTCTAATAGACTACGCCCTTGACAAAAACGACAAAAATCTTTATCTCGACATTTACGATGAGTTCCTAAGAGATGCGACTTATAGCAATAACCTAGAAAAGTTCGGTCTAGTATCCAAAGATGCCCCATCAAATATCTCAATCTATGTTGAAAACTTTGAAAATAGGGACAAGATCAAGGACTTCATCAAAGAATATAACGATGGTAAGAGTGAAAATGAGAAGATCGCCTACACAGACTATATAGGCCTAATCTCCTCATCAATTACTCAAATAATCTCCGCCATATCCTATCTCTTGATAGCCTTTGTCGGAGTAAGTCTTGTTGTATCCTCTATAATGATTGGAATAATAACCTACATCTCAGTTCTTGAAAGAGTAAAAGAGATTGGAATCTTAAGATCAATCGGAGCGAGCAAGAAGGATATAAGAAAAGTCTTCCTATCAGAAACCTTTATAATAGGTCTCTTGTCAGGCTTAATAGGAATTGGAGCTACCATGCTAATAAATATTCCATTATCAAAGCTAATCCAAAATATGAGTGGGATAGAAGAAATAAGAGCCTTCCTCCCAGCCAAGGCAGGACTAATACTGGTATTAATTTCTGTAGGACTTACCCTAATCGCAGGAATTATCCCATCAAGTATTGCAGCTAAAAAAGACCCAGTAAAGGCCTTATCAGCCGAGTAACTTTCTTAATAATTAAATGATAATTACCGTCAGGTCAATTGATTTGGCGGTTTTTTATCTGTAACTTATAGGCATTATTTTAATTTAGCCATTATTTTGTTATAAGTAATATAATAGATTTATATTTTTCTAAATAAGACTATCTTAAAAACAAAGTAGTTGAAAGAGATTATCATTATTGACAAGTCCTTGTTTTTTTATTATACTATACTTAACTAATGTATGACTGGTGTACAATATCTGTCATTTTATTTTTAGTTTTTTTAAAATAAATATAAAAACTTTTGTCACAGGTCTAATTAGTAAAGGAGGAAATATGAAAATAAGTAAAAAAGTAAGCTTATCCCTAGCCTTGTTATTGGCTGTTAATTTCATGAGTTTAAGTGCTCCAACAAGCAAGGCAGATGAATCTATTAACATAGATGAAGTAGAAAAAGTTCTAGATGAAATTGACAAGGATAAGGTTGAAAGCAAAGTCGATGAGAATAAAGCTCCTCAAACCGACTCAAGTGAAAGTGCCGATATGGCTTCTTCAACAAAGGAAACTGTGGATGATGAAAGAGTAAAAAAGGCCAAAGAAGAACTCAAGGCCTACCTTGATGGTTTAGATGAAGCTGCTATTGACAATCCTTCTATAAAGTTTGAAGGAAATAGCAGACAAGAGCTTAAAAATGCTTTAAAGAGATCAAGGGACTTGCTTGAAGATAATAATATCGATCAAGAAAAGCTTAGTGAAATTGAAAAAATTCCTTTTAAGAAAGTAAATGGAAAAAAACAAGGACTTTTCAGGGATTTTACCCACAAGGCCTTGGTTGACTTTGAAGTTCTTGGTCAAAGAACAAAGACAAACCCACACAACAATAAAAATTATTCATTACTTAACGATAATAAGATATTTATCAAATCTAGTCTAAAAGGACTAAAGAAGGCTAGTGAAAATAAAAATCAATTTATCAAATTGAATTATGTAACTGATGAAGATTACGAGGCGGTCAATGTAGATGGGATTAGTTCTTCTACACCAAAATACAATAAACAAAAACTTCCTGAAGCTGATTATAAGATTACAGAAGTTGACGGCGGTTATGTAGTAGAAATCCTTAATATGCCTGAAAATACTAAATTTATCAAGCCTATAGTCCTCAAAAAACTTGCCGATGGGACATTTTTTGAAAATGGAGATTTAGTTTTTGCCATAAATGAAAGTCCAAAGCAAGGAGATAAGACTGAAAATAAGGATAAAACAACTACAAAGGATAAAGATTCTACTAAGGATAAAGATTCTATTAAATATAAAGATTCTATTAAAGATAAAGATTCTATTAAAGATAAAGATTCTATTAAGGATAAAACAGCTGCAAAGGATAAAAACTATGCGAAGAAACAAGAAAAGAAGGAAGATAAACAAGCAGCTCCTAATTCTAAAACAGGAGTTGAGTCTTCATTAGGGCTTGTTTCCACTTTATTCGCAAGCTCTTTAGCCTTCCTTTCTATAAAGAGAAAAAAATAAATTTAAGTTCCTATAATTTATAAGGACTTAAAGATTATGGGCATTTTTCAAATAATTTAATAATAATTAAAACTAAGGGCGAGTTTTCTATTTTTGCTAGAAGGCTCGCCATAATTTTTTTAGACTTACTTAGTTTAGTAAGTGGTTTTGTTAGGGATTAGTATTTTATTTTACAAATTATTTTGCTATAATTTATATATGAGATAAATAAGGAGGCAATATGGGAATAGTACAAGTTATAAAAGGATCTGTTAGTGAAACGATGACAAGCCAATGGAAGGAGCTCGTAACAGTAGGTGAGTTTGAGGAAGATACTGCTGTTAGCCCTGGCTACATCATCTATGGCGGTGATAAAAAGTACAAAAAAGATGTTGGTTATTTAACAAGCGGATCAAAAATTCTTGTTCCCTTAAATACTTGTGCCTTTATATTTACAAATGGTGGTATAGAAGAGGTTATAGCAGAACCTGGTGCCTATATTTACGAAGGAGGGCAAAAGTCCATCTTTAATATGGACGGAATCGCTTCTTCGATTTTAGGCCAACTTAGCGATAGGATTTCTTTTGGAGGAACTAATCCCAACACTTCACAAATCGCCTTTCTCAATCTAAGAGAAATTAGAAATATAAAATTTGGAACCAGGACTCCTATTATTTACAATGACATTTTCTATGGAGTTGACCTAGAGCTTATAGCTAGGGGAAATTATTCGATAAAAATCAATGACCCAGCGACTTTTATATATGACTTCCTCCCTGCCAATGCTTCTTCCTTTAGTTTTGGCGATTTTAATGCTAGAAGTCAAATTAATTCCGAGTTCTTGCAATCTTTTACATCTAGCATTAATTTATTTTCCAAAGAATTTAGGATATCAGAACTTCCATCCAAGGCAAAGGATATTGTAAATCTCATCCTTAAAGATGAATCTTATGCTGGTTCTTGGCTTAAAAGATTCGGCTTTGAATTAGTAAATATTGGAATTGATAGCATAGATTTTTCTGAAAAATCTAAGCTTTTGATAAATAAGTTCTCTGAAAATAGGATGGATATGCTCTCTTATGAAAATATATCTCAAACTAGCGCAGATATTAGATACAAGCAAAAAATCGCCGAAGGCATTAAAGATCATGGCCTAGGCGATGGAGCTGGCATGGTTTTTGCCATGAATGATGTCTTTAATCAAGGAGAAAATAGGAGGGAAGAAAAATCTGATAAGAAGACATCCATGTCTATCGACGAGCAAATAGAAATACTCACTAAACTTAAGAAATTATTAGATAGCGGCATACTTACAGAAGAAGAATTCGCCCTAAAGAAAAAGGAAATATTAGGACTATAATTATGACAAGAAATAAAGAAATCTCATGGCTAAAAATAACAATCTGGTTAATAATCTTCTATCCAGTTGGTTTTTACCTAATTTTTAAGAAACTAACTTCTAAAAAGAAAATTAAGGATAATTTTGATAAGTATGTCGTTAGCAATACTTATAATTATTACTATAGGGCTGATGAAGAAGCTAAGGATAAGAAGGTCGATTCTTATAAAACAGACCAAGACCTCATAAAAAACGAGCCTACTCATCAAAGAATAATCCAAGATAAGCTCGATAAGATGGCAAAGAAAATCAGAAAGAGGAAAAATCTTGGCGTAGGACTAATGGTTTTTGGAGGACTTTATCTATTAGGAAGTCTATCCCAATTTACTTTTTCATCAATTTTCCTCAGTTTCTTATTTATTTCAGCAGGTTTTTTAGTAATTTCCCTTAACAAAAATAAGGCTGATATAATTAGTCTTGCCAACAAATATATAGGCATAATTAAAGATAGAAAAACTCCTTATATAAAGGACATTGCCGCAGCTTCTAATACTAGTTACGAGATTGCAAGTTCTGAATTGCAATACCTAATCGATGTTAATATTTTAGAAGCGACCTACATTGATTATGATAAAAAAATAATCCACACTCCTTTAATTGAAGGCTCTGTATATAGTGATGCTGATAAAAGTACTGACTCAAAAATAATCGAGTGTAAATATTGTGGTGGAGTTAATGAAGTAAAAGATGATAAATACATATGCCAATTTTGTGGCTCTCCTCTCAAATAATCAAATTAGCCCCTCGAGCAAAATCTTGCTAAGAGGGGCCAATTTTGAAAGTGATTTTCTAGCTACTTTTTTATAAAGGCAAGGCTTTCGTAAGGCCTTAGCCTTATTTTTTTGTCTACTTTTCTTTCTCCATAATTTCCTAAGAGATATTCGAATTTATCATAATTTTCTAGGATTTTTTCAAGATCGACTGTAACTTCCTCTCCTGAGAAGTTATTCATATTGATTAAAACTTCTCCCTCATATTCTCTGATGTAGGCGAAGATATGAGGATCATCTTCAAGGATTAGGAAGTAGAGACCATCGGAGATTATAGACTCTTCTTTTCTTAATTCTATTAGTTTCTTGTAATAATAGAATATTGAATCCTTATCCTCTAGGGCCTTTTCTGCATTTATTTCTTCATAATTATCATTTACCCCTATCCAAGGAGTTCCTGTCGTAAAGCCTGCATTTTCTGAGCCGTCCCATTGCATAGGAGTTCTAGAATTGTCTCTAGATTTTTTCTTGATAATATTTAAAGCTTCATCGGAACTTTTACCTTTTTCTAATAAATCCTTGTAGGCATTGATGCTTTCAATATCCTTGTAGTCATCAATTGAAGAAAAGTCAGGGTCTGTCATTCCGATTTCTTCTCCCTGGTAGATATAAGGGGTTCCTCTCATCATATGGATGGTCTGGGCAAGCATAGTAGCTGTTTCTTTCGGATAATTTTTAACATCTCCAAATCTATTGTTGGCCCTTGGCTGGTCGTGATTGTTCCAGAAAAGAGCATTCCAACCGCCCCCATCTTGGAGTCCCTTCTGCCATTTGTTTAGGATTTCCTTTAATTTCATAAAGTCAAAGTCCATGTCAGTCCACTTGTCCCCATCCTTGTAGTCTACCTTAAGATGGTGGAAGCTAAAGATCATGAAAAGCTCATCGCCTTCTGCTGCTGAGTACATGATAGAATTTTCTATATCAGTCGAGCTCATCTCTCCTACTGTAATTATCTCGGGATTTTTGCCGAAAGTATGTTTGTTAAGCTCCCTTATCCACCTGTGAACTATAGGTGTGTCTGTGTAGAGCTTTTTCTCCTCGCTTATATCTCCTGAAGAATCTTCTAAGATTTGGCTTTTCCCTATTACATTTAAGACGTCAAATCTAAATCCTCCGATTCCCTTATCAATCCAATAGTTTACGATCTTGTAAAGCTCTTCTCTAAGGTCAGGATTGTGCCAATTAAGGTCGGCCTGGGTCTTATCGTAGAGGCAGAGATAGTATTTTCCACTATCTCCAAACTCATTCCAAGCAGGTCCTCCAAATTTGGACTGCCAATTTGTAGGATATGACCCGTCCTTTCCATCTCTTATATAGTAGAAACTTTGATATTTTTCATCACCTGCTAGGGCCTTCTTGAACCAAACATGCTCTGTCGATGTGTGGTTTAGTACCATATCAAACATTAACTTAATATTTGCCTTGTCAAACTCTGCAATGAGATTATCAAGGTCCTCATCAGTCCCAAAGGAAGGGTCTACATGGTAATAATCTGCTATGTCGTAGCCATTATCGTTTTGTGGAGAGATAAAGAAAGGATTGAGCCAAACCATATCTACTCCAAGCTCTTTTAGATAATCTACCTTTTGGCAGATTCCCTTAAGGTCTCCTATACCATTTCCTGACGTATCCTTAAAGCTTCTAGGATAGGCCTGGTAGATTACTTGTTTTCCTAGATTCATTTAACCTCCTAGCTAAAACTTGGTGTCTTAAATTCTATCTTGTTATGAAACATTTTCTTCTTTTCAAATACTACAGTAAGTACTACAGGCACAACTATTGCAATAGCCATGGATATGGCGAAGTTTAACCTAGATCCTCCCATTATTGAAAGAATTCCAGGAAGTCCACCTATACCTATGTTGTAGGCCATGGTTGAAGTTGATACAGAAAATACCGCTGCAAGGGCAGATCCAATCATTCCCGCTATAAATGGGAAGCCGTATTTGATATTGATACCAAAAAGAGCAGGCTCTGTAACTCCAAGATAGGCAGAAATTGCTGCTGGAACTGAGATTTGTTTCTCCTTCTCGTCTTTTCTGTGTAGGTAGATTATAGCTACTACTGCTGAGGCTTGGGCAATGTTTGATAGGGCAATCATTGGCCAAAGGATTGTTCCACCGAAGTCATTTGCAAGCTGAAGGTCGATTGCATTTGTCATATGGTGAAGTCCTGTAATAACAAGTGGCGCATAGAAGAAACCAAATACTGCAGCAAATAGCCAGTTAAAGGCTGAGGTCAATCCATTATATACTCCTGCAGAGATTAGTGAGCCTATCTTCCAACCAATAGGACCTAGGACTAAGTGAGCTAGAAGTACTGTTGGTATGAGTGAAAATAGGGGAACAAAAATCATTGATATTGCTTGAGGGATGACCTTCTTGAAGAATCTTTCAAGATAAACCAAGAGGAAGCCTGCAAGCATGGCTGGGATTACCTGGGCTTGGTAGCCAATTCTTTCTATTGTGAAGAATCCAAAGTCCCAGACAGGAATTTCTCCCCCACCTGCTATTGAATATGCATTGGCAAGTAGGTTAGGTGAAATCAAACAAATACCTAGAACAATTCCTAGAATTTGGGTTGTACCCATCTTCCTTGTGATAGACCAGGTGATCCCTACTGGTAGGTAGTGGAAGATTGCTTCACATATAAGCCACAAGAAGTCATTTACCCCATTCCAAAAAACAGAAGTCTCTACGATTGTCTTTCCTCCAAGACTATCAAAAGGCATCTCTCCAAGAATATTTCTAAAACCTAAGAGCAAACCACCTACGATAATAGCTGGAATTAAAGGCGCAAAGATTTCCGCAAGGACTGAAGATACCCTTTGAAGGGCGTTCTGGTTTTTCACAGCATCCTTTTTTACTTCATCCTTGCTCTTTTCTGTGGCGTGTGATATAGCCATGAAGTCATTATAAAACTCATCTACATCGTTTCCAATAATAACCTGAAATTGGCCAGCCTGGGTGAAAGATCCTTTCACTGAAGGAAGATCTTCGATTTTTTCTACATCCGCCTTCTTTGGATCATTTAGTACAAAACGCATCCTGGTAACACAATGCGTAACAGATGAGATATTACTATCTCCTCCAATATATTGATGCAAAAGCTTCGCATCATCTGTATATTTTCCCATAAGTCCTCCTTATAATATTTCATATAGTACTTATACCCAAAATTATCGAAATAATTTAGCCTTACATGCAAATTAGAAACTTATTTTAAATCAAAAGTCTTGGGTAGATATTTAATAGAAGAAAAAGGAGGTTTTATGAGAAAAGATCTTGTTAAGGAGAGAATCTTACTAGCAATCAGCGCTGTATTTCTTTTGATAAACTTAGTTATAAATTATTTTCCAATAGATAATTCAAAGATAATCCTACTAATAGTTCTAGCTTGGCTTCCAATAATATTTTTAAATACGGAAATCGAACTAGATATTACGATCAAAGAAAGATTAAAGATTAACCTAACTTCATTTCTAATAGAAGTCCTTATAATTCTAGTCTCAGCCTTTATTTTTGATAGAGGGACTGGTAGGAGCTCTTTACTAGAGGAGAACAGCCTTATAGCTTTATATATTACAAGTGGCATATTTATAATCCAAGAATTGATCAAATATTTCTACGTATTAAGGAAAAATCCCTTCCGAAAATAAAATTAGAGGAGGCTATCATCTATCATAGCTTCCTCTATTATAGTCAAATTAATATCTCTTATTCTTCATTTTCTTCGTCCAAAATTTCTTGAACGGCTTCTTCAGATTTTTCTAACATATCCTTATTTTCTATATGGCTTCTTTCTATTAATCTTTTAAGCTTTTCCTTATCTTCTTTTGTATATTCCATATCATCATCGAGTTTCTTTCTCATATAATGATTGATGGCAAATCTTCTGATGTTTTCATACTTGATAGAAGTTCTTTCCTTATGATAGGCAAAAACTAAAATCACTAGCATGATAATACCAGCATAACCTATGATTGGATAAAATACTGATACAAGCTTCTTAAATCCTCCAAAGCTTAGGATAAACCCAGCAAGTGTTATAGTTACGAGAAGGATTTTAAACTTCCTCTCTTCTCCTCCGGAAAATCTACGTGCCAAAGCATAGAAAAGAGAAATTCCTGTATTAAATATCATGCCAAATATGACAAGTGCCATGACAGTTCCAAGGATTGGACTTATATCTTCTATTACATAGAGCATTGGTATATCTAGATCTTTTACTTCATTTACCCTAATAAACAAAGTAAGAACAATAAGTATACCCAATATTCCAACTAGAAGACCTCCAATAAGACCTCCTATACCAGCTTCTCCTGTATTAAGTTCATCTCCACCCAAAACTAGGGCCATAGAGACAGCTGTCATTATCGACATACCAAAATAGTTGAATAGGGAAAGAGTAACGCTTGAGAAGTTGCTTGGTAGACTCCTTGCAACAAGGTCAAGGCTTTTCCAGTCAGGTGTGTGATGGGTAAAGGTATAGATCGAAGCGATTAGGGTAAAGACTAGGATTAAAGGAGTAAAAGATCCTATAATCTGACTAACCCTCTCAAAATCTAGCATACCTACAACTATAATTAATAGGGCACAGATCACAGCTCCCAACCAGTTAGGTGTACCAAAGGCCTGGTTTAAGTTTGAACCAGCTCCTGCAATCATCACAAAACCTATTACAAAGCAAGTGAATATCAAGGATAAGTCCATAAATTTACTGATGACCTTATTGGTAATCTCATCAAAAACTTCCGAATGGTCATTTGCTAGATAATGGCTACCAAGTTGAAGTAGGAGTCCTCCTATTAACATATGTAAAAATGCGAGTACTACTACTCCGACTATGCCAGGAATACCCATTGATACAAAATACTGCATAAGCTCTTGGCCTGATGCAAGTCCTGCTCCAGTGATTACTCCTACATAGGCTAACATTATTCTTATAATTTTTTTATTCATAATTCCTCCACTTTACTATGATACTTTTTTTCGTTTATTATTCAAATATAAATACTTTTAAAAAGTTAATTATTTTTTATATCTACTTCTATCTTTTATGCAAAATTATGGTAAGTTTTGAAGATTTTTCAATTTCTCTTAAGATTTTTTATGCAAAATTCAAATTTTCGGGTATAAATATAGGGTCAATGATAATCCGAACTAAAATACGAAGGAGACAGAATGGAAAAACAAAAGAAAAGCAAGAAGGTTGACCTACTGGCCAAGTTAGGCCTTTTGATTACGGCCATACTTTGGGGTTCTTCCCTAACAGTAGTAAAGCAATCGTCCGATACCTTTAACCCAAACTTTATATTGATGGTGAGGTTCGGTTTGTCAGCAATAATTCTTGCTATAATATTTAACAAGAAAATTAGAGAAGCTAGTAAGCACGATCTTAAGATAGGTCTTATTATAGGAATCTTCCTCTTTATGGCTTATTCCTCACAGACTTTGGGAGTAACTTACGCAGATCCTGGTAGGAGTGCCTTCCTTTCAGCATCATATTGTGTAATAGTTCCTTTCCTAGCCTGGGCTGTAACTAAGGTTAGACCAGATAAGTTTAACATTATTGCAGCGATTATAGCAGTAATCGGTATTTATTTTATATCCAAATCTGGAGTAGAGCCAGGAACATCAATTTTCGATGCCGATAAGGAAATGCTACTTGGAGATGGCCTTGCCCTACTCAGTGGTTTCCTATTTGCAGCCCACATCGTAGCTGTAAGTGTCTTATCTAAAGGGAAAGATCCTATACTTATGACAATCTTCCAATTCACTTCTGCAGCCATTATTGCAGCAATCGTGACCTTCACTATGGAAGATAACTCAAATATCGTTGTTAATGGCAATGGACCTTACCTAGAGCTCGCATATCTTGCGATTTTCTGTACAACGGTTGCCCTACTTCTACAAAATGTAGGTCAAAAATACACAGATGAATCATCAGCAGCAATCATTTTAGGTTTTGAATCAGTATTTGGTATTCTAATTCCTGTAATGCTTGGAATAGAAAAATTAACTACTAATTCAATTATCGGTTTTGTAATGATCTTTATAGCGATAATAATTTCAGAAACTAAACTTTCCTTTATCTTTGGAAAAAAGGAAGAAGAAAACAAAGCAATTGAAAATAATTAGCAAAGTAAAACTGCCCTGTGGGATTAGCCTGCAGGGCAGTTTTTGGAGGGAAAACTGTTTATCTTAGAATCCTTCTGCTCCTTTGTAGAAGAAGTATCCTAGTGGTGTGTAGTATAGGCCTTTGATGTTTGGTTTTACCATATAAGAGTTGTTGTAGAAGTACAATGGTGCAACTACGTTATCTTCTCCTATAAGTATATCTTCAGCCTTGTGCATATTTTCCATTCTTTCGTCTGGATCTGATGTAGCCTTGGCAGCTTTTACGAACTTGTCGAACTCTGGGTTCTTGTATTGGGCATCGTTATTTCCGCCGCCTGTTAGCCACATATCTATAAAGCTCATTGGATCGTTGTAATCTGCTATCCAACCGTGTCTTGCTATGTTGTAGTTTCCTTCTTTTCTTTCTTTGAGGAATACATTCCAATCTTGGTTTTGTAGGCTAACTTGTACGCCTAGGTTTTCTTGCCACATGTTTTGTAGGGCTTCTGCTATAGCCTTGTGGTTTTCGTCAGTATTGTACAAGTAATCAATTTGTGGGAAGCCTTCGCCATCTTTGTAGCCTGCTTCTTCCATTAGCTTTTTAGCTTCTTCGATATTTTTTTCGTAATCTTCATCATTTATAGAGTAATAATCTCCACCAACAGTCCTAAAGTCATCTCCTTCAGCTCCCTTAGCATCATATACTCCAGATGGAACGTAAGCTGTAGCTGGCTCTTGACCTTGACCTGTAACTTGGTTTACGATGAAGTTTCTATCTATGGCTAGAGAGAAGGCCTTTCTAACTCTTGGATCGTTGAATGGTTCTTTTTCAGTATTGAAGCATACGAAGTATGTTCCTACATATGGTTTGATCTTAAGTTCTTTTGTATCTAGAAGTTTTTGGATTTCTTCTTGTGGAACTGAGTTTATGAAGTCCAAATCTCCTGACCTATATGATGCATAGATTGCGTTTTGGTCATCTTGGAGGTGGAAGGCTAACTTTTCTGCCTTAACTGAGTCTTGGTCGTAGTATTCTGGGTTTTTGACCATAGATAAAGTAGAGTTGTGGTCCCACTTTTCTAGCTTGTAAGCTCCGTTTGATACTAATGTTTCTGGGCTATTTGTCCAAGTCTTGTTAGCTTCGATGATGTCTTTTCTTACTGGCATTACTGCAGGGAAGGCACATATTTCTTCGAAGTATGGACATTTTACATTTAGATTAACTACAAATGTTTTTGGATCTGGTGCAGAGATATCGAGCTTTTTCTCATCATAGCCCTTTACCATATCTAGCATATACTCATAGTCTGCTCCTGTTGCAGGATCTACTAGTCTGTTCCAAGAATACACGAAGTCATCTGCTGTGATTTCCTTTCCATCAGACCACTTAGCATCTCTTAGCTTGAAGGTCCAAGTCAAACCGTCATCTGATACTTCCCAGCTTTCCGCTATACCAGGTTTAAGGACTGCATTACCTTCCCCATCGTCGTCCCATCTGATTAGGGATTCGAATAGGTGGGATATCATTATAGCTCCATCCACTGAAGTGTTTAGGGCTGGGTCTATTGAGTCAGGCTCGCTTGCTATATTTATATCTAGGACTCCGTCCTTCTTGCCTTCTTCTTCATTTACTACCTCTTGATTGTTTCCATTTCCATTATCTGCCTTATCGTTATTTCCGCAGGCAGAAAATATCATAGACAAGCTCAGTAAGCCTATTAATAATTTACTCTTTGCTTTCATTTTAAAATTCTCCTATATTGTGGCAACTTGCGAAGTGTCCACTTTCATACTCTTTAAATTCAGGTTCTTTACTCTTACAAATATCTGTAGCATACAAGCATCTTTCGTGGAATCTACACCCTTTTGGGGGATTGATTGCTGATGGGACCTCTCCTTTTAGCTTAATCCTTTCCATAGATCTGGTCTTTTGTGGATCTGGGATTGGGATTGCTGTAAGAAGTGATTGGGTGTAAGGATGAAGGGGATTTTCGTATAGCCTTTCGCTATCTACAAGCTCTACCATCTTGCCCAAATACATAACTCCTATCCTATCCGAAATATGTTTGACTACCGATAGGTCATGGGCTATGAACATATATGTAAGCCCGCTATCTTTTTGCATGTCTTGGAGCATGTTTACAATTTGTGCTTGGATCGATACGTCAAGGGCACTTATGGGCTCGTCACAGACTATAAATTCTGGTTCTACCGCAAGGGCTCTTGCTATTCCTATCCTTTGCTGTTGGCCTCCCGAAAACTCGTGAGGATATCTATTGGAATGCTCCTCATTTAGTCCTACCTTCCTTAACAGTTCATTGATTCTGTCCCTCCTGTTTTTTTTGTATAGTCCATGGATATCCAGAGCCTCTCCAACAATTTCAGCCACTGTCATCCTTGGATCTAGGGAAGCTGATGGGTCTTGGAAGATAATTTGCATTTTCCTCCTAAACTTATACATATCAGCCTTAATATCTTTATCGCTATCAAAGATCGTCTCGCCGTCATATATGATCTGTCCGCTAGTCGGTTCGTGTAGTCTAAGAATTGTCCTTCCCAGACTTGTCTTACCACAACCAGACTCTCCTACAATTCCCAAGGTCTCTCCCTTGTTTATAAAAAACGACACATCATCGACTGCGTGGACTTTCGCTGTATTGTTAAAACTTGTAGAAACTGTAAAGTGTTTTACTAGATTGTTTACTATTAATAATTTCTCATCTTGCATTTAAAAGCTCCTTTACATGAAGGAAGCACTTGGACCTATGTCCATCTCCTAGTTCAATCATAGGAGGTTCTTTTCTTAGACAGATATTCATACAGGACTCACATCTTGTAGAAAATCCACATCCTTCTGGCGGATTTAGCATATCTACCGGTACTCCTTTGATACTTTCAAGCCTATTCTTATCTCCATCATCTATCCTTGGCATAGATTTAAGAAGGCCCTTGGTATAAGGATGGCTTGGTCTATAGAATATATCGTCTACACTTCCCTGCTCTACAATTCTTCCAGCATACATTACACTAACTGTGTCACATATTTGAGCAACTACAGCCAGGTTGTGAGTGATAAAAATTACGCTCATTTTATTTTTTTCTTGTATATCTTTTATAAGTTCAAGAATCTGCGCTTGGATTGTAACATCTAGGGCTGTAGTTGGCTCATCAGCTATAAGGATATCGGGCTTACAAATTAGCCCCATACCAATCATAGCTCTCTGTCTCATACCTCCAGAAAGCTCGTGAGGATATTGCTTCATTCGCCTTTCTGGATTGGATATTCCTACAAGATCTAGCATTTCGACTGCCAGATCATAGGCTTCTTTTTTACTTTTGTCCTTGTGAACTAAGACAGCCTCCATAAGCTGGTTACCTATTGTATAGACTGGGTTAAGACAAGTCATCGGATTTTGGAAGATCATGGAGCACTTAGCTCCCCTAAAAGATGACATTTGCTTTTTATCATAATCTAGGACATTTTCTCCCTTGTATAGGATTTTCCCGTTTTTGACCTTGCCTGGACTTTGTAAAAGTCCCATAATCCCATAACTTTCTACTGATTTACCAGAACCTGATTCTCCAACTATGCCCATGATTTCATTCTCATGGAGAGTGTAGCTTATAGAATCTACCGCCTTGACCTCTCCTACTGGAGTGTAGAAAGATATACTAAGGTCTTCAATTTTTAACATTTCTTTATTTAAATTTTCCATAATAACCTACTTTTTAAGCCTTGGATCTAGGGCATCTCTCAGTCCATCTGCGAACAAGTTCAAGGATAAAATCATAAGGGATAATATCAATGATGGAATGATTAGCCTATAAGCATAGGAGTAAATTCCTCCCAAGGCATCCGCTGCAAGGGCTCCAAGAGAAGTCATCGGAGCTGAAACACCTATTCCTAAGAATGATAGGAAGGACTCTAGGAATATAGCAGAAGGAATTTGCATGGCTGTCATTACTATGACCTGGCCTATACAGTTTGGAAAAAGGTGCCTTCTTATTACCCTTCTCTTAGATCCTCCCAGGGCTTCAACTGCTGTTACGAACTCTTGTTTCTTAAGCATTAGCACTTGTCCTCTTATAATTCTTGCCGTTCCCACCCAGTAGAGTAGGGCAAAGGCAATAAATATCGATATAAGGGCCGGTCCTAGGACTCCTATTTTCTTGGCAAAATCCGAAGTAGATGAGTTAACATATGATTTAAGGGGTTGAGATATTCCTATAGATAATAATATTACTACCAAAACATCTGGTATAGAATAAATTAAATCTAGGATTCTCATCATTACCGCATCTACTTTTCCTCCAAAATATCCTGAAATCGAACCGTAAATCGTACCAATGATTAAAACTATCAAGGAAGCAAAGACTCCAACTATGAGAGAAACTCTTGTTCCATACATAGTACGAACCATTATATTTCTACCTAGCTTGTCTGTACCAAAAGGATATTTCCAGCAAGGAAAGAGGTTTTCATCACCCCTAAACTGAGTCGTATAATCTCCTTCTACAAATAAAGGTCCTAGGAAGGCAAATATAAAAATGATTATCAAAAAGGCTAGGGAAACCATGGCTACCTTGTTTGCCTTTAGTCTCCTCTTCGCATCTTGGAAGTAGGAAGTTGATGGAGCTTTACTTATAAAATTTTCCTTCTGACTTTCACTTGCTAGATCAAAATCATCTGAGCTTAAGTCAAAGTCTTCTAATTTTAATTTTTTATTCAAAGATAAAATATTATCCATGTCATTCTCCCTTACTCAAATCTATCCTTGGATCTATAAAGGTATAGAGTATATCTACTACGAGATTCATCACTATTACCATAAAGGCAAAAAACAATGTTGTCGCCATGATTATTGGATAGTCTCTATTAAGTACTGAGTTTATAAAATATCTTCCAAGTCCTTGGACAGAAAAGACTGACTCAACCACCATAGAACCTGTAATAATTCCTGCTGTGAGAGGTCCTAGGTAGGTAAGAACTGGTATAAAAGCATTCTTTAAAGCGTGCTTAAACAAAACCTTCCTTTCTGAAACTCCCTTAGCTCTAGCAGTCCTTATATAATCTTGGCCGATAGCATCTAACATAGATGATCTTGAAAGTCTTGCTATATAACACATAGGATAAAATCCTAGAGAAAAACAAGGCATTATGTAAGATTTCCAGCTATCAAGACCCATGGTAGGTAGGACTTTTAGCTTAACTCCAAAGAGCAAAAGCAAAAGTGTCGCTACAACAAAGCCTGGTGCAGAGATCCCTATAGTAGTTAGAACTCTTAGGAAGGAATCTAGGCCCTCGTCCCTATGATAGGCTGCAAGAGATCCCAAGGGAACTCCTACAAGAGTCGCCCAAAAGAGAGCAATTAGCCCTAGCTTTACACTAGTTGGAAGCATCTCTTTAATAATATCAATAACAGGTCTGTCTTTTTGCATCTTCAAAGATACTCCAAACTCTCCCTTAGCTGCATTTACTATGAATTTCTTAAGTTGAACCAAATAAGGTTCATCCAAGCCGTACTTTTTGTTCAAAGCTTCTAGTACTTCTGGTGATTGCATTTTTTCACTTGCAAATGGTGATCCTGGAACTAATTTCATCAGGAAAAAAGTTATACAAGTTACAAGAAGCAAAACTGCTACAGCTTGTAAGATTCTTTTAATTATGTACTTAAACATTTCCTCCTCCTTGTTGTGAATAATTATATACTATAACACGATAAATTGAAAACACATTAAAGAAGTTCAGTGAAATGGTTACCAAGTGTATATTTACGGCATTTAGAGGACTTATCTTGTTTTTTTTATTTCAAAATACATTTTCAAAAGTTTATTTTTAAATTATCTCCTTAATTTTATTAAATAATTTGAATATTATTGCTTTTTTACTTTAAATTTTGAGGGATTTATGTAAAAAATTATCACATAATTATTGCAAAGTTTTAACTTTTTTAATTAATAAGCCTAATTTGTCTATCTTCTTAGTAAGTCATGGTCAAAATTTAATGATTTCCAAAATTTTCCAAGTTAAAAGCACCCAGACTTTTATAGCCGAGTGCTTCTTTATTTTAGCTCACTTTCAAGTTATAGAACCACCTACCATTTGGTCCTTGGATTATGTCATAATCGTTGTTTGCAAAGTCGCTTTCTAGGGCTTTTTTTGCAGCTATTTCTGCTTTTTCCTTGCTTTCATAACCATCTTGAGCTTTCTCTAAATTTTCTTGTTTTTCTTCTGGATCTATTTCTTTCTTTTCTTCCTTAACCTTACTTTCTTTTTCTTCCTTATTTTTAGGCTCTTCTTCTTTATTATTTTCTGAAGACTCTTCTTTTTCTTTTTCGTCTGACTTATCTTTTTCTTCTTTCTTCATTTCTGGAAGATTTCCTTTTTTATAGACTACTTTTCCATCTACTTCTTCGAAGTCACTTATATGGAAGACTAAATCTTCTGACCCGTATACATAGAAGTTTAGCTCGATATTGCTTACATCGGCTTCTGGGTAGGCTCTTTTCAAAAATCTTATTATATTATATCTTAAAATTTCTGATTTTTCGTCGTCATAGTCTTTACCTATTTCTACTCCTGGATTTTCCATCTTGTATTTTAGAGTAGCTACTATATCTTTAGCTGTAAAATCGCCTAATTCTCCAGCTTTTTCCATTTTAACCAAATCTTTTATGCTTAGGTAATGATAGTGGTCTCCATGGAGCCAATAGAAGACATCGCCCCCCTTATATTGACCTCCTGGACCGAAAGCTGCCTTGCCATCAGTTATTTTTCCGTAGTTTTCCATCAATTTAAACCTATCGTCAAATACTCTTTCTATGCCTGCTATTTTTTTGCCTTTGACGCTATCATAAGAAAATAGGTCGCCATCATTTACTTCTACCTGAGAATAGTCTTTTGAATCATTGATATATTCGGCATCTGGGTAATGAGACTTTGGATTTTCTGTTACAACTCCCACTTCCTTATCTCCCCTGTAGAGATGCCAATGGTCACCGTGGTCTACTATTTTTGTGATGCCTTCTGGCCAGGTGAAGTCCTTTTTGTCATCTTTATGATTTCCATGACTTCCTTCATATTGACCAAAGTTTGCTTTTGGATATATATCTTGAGGATTTTCATAAGTTACCCCTTCTCTACCTTTGGAATCATAGATATGGTAGTGGTCGCCATGTTTTAGGATTTTTACTATATCATAACGGTCAACTTTTTCCTTGCCTAGGATATTGGTTATTTTTAAGTTTTCTATCCTTGATTTATTATAAGCTCCCGTGTGTCCCGGCCTATATTGGTCTGGTTTTTTAGGATTTTCTTTTTTATCATCAGCTTTCTTATTATTTTTTTCTTTATTTACATCGCCATGGCTTCCGTGGTAAGTACCAATTGGAATGTCTGGATAAAGGCTTGAAGGATTAGTGTAGCTTATATATTCATCTCCATCTTTTGTATAGATATGGTAGTGGTCCCCATGTTTTAGGATTTTTACTACATTATGAGTTTTCTTCTCATCTTCTACCTTTATCAATTTCTTATCTTTTTGTAGTTTTTCTGGTTTTTTATCTACTATTTTGCCCTTCTTATTTGCTTGCTTTTTCTTCTCTTCTTCGAGTATTTTGGCTATCATTTCTTTTCTATTGCCATGGCTACCCTGATAAATTCCGTATGATGCATTTGGATATAGGCTTCTTGGGTCTTCGTAAGTTACAAATTCATTGCCCTTTGATGTGTAAATATGGTAGTGGTCCCCGTGTTTCAGGATTTTTATTACTCTTTCATCATCTCTTTCAAGCCTTTCTTTCACTTTTATATTTTGGGCTCTCTTTTCTGCCTTAGTCCAGTTAGAGTTTTGTGAACCGTGACTTCCTACATAGGTTCCAATTGGGATGTTTGGGAAGAGAGTTGATGGATTTTCATAGGTGAGATATTCTGTTCCATCTGCTAAATAAACATGGTAATGGTCCCCGTGCTTTTTAATTGCAACTACATCTTTATTTTTTAACTGACTCTTTCCTACTACACTTACCATGTCAAAGTTATTGATACTTTCCATCTTGCTTGGGTCGGTATAGGTTATCTTTTCTCTACCATCCTTGGTGAAGACATGCCAGTGATCACCGTGTTTTACAATCTTTACTATGTCTTCTTTTTTTATTTCAGCATCCACTAGGACTTCTGTAGTCTTATCCTTTTTGATGGATGATTTTTTGGCTACATATTTTCCTATTTCACTTGTTTTTACTGGCTGATTTACAAGTGTTTTTGCTTCTTTATTCTTAAATAGGGAGCAGGAGCTAAGGCTTGTTGCAAATAGGCAAGCAAGTAGGACTGCTCTTCCTAATTTTTTCTTATTTTTCATTATTTCTCCTTTATTTTTTCTTTATAAAAAGGCTTATTATTAACCATAATACAGATATCAATACTATGACTGAGCCTGGTTTTAAGTCTAGGTAATAAGATATTATAAGTCCTAAAAATACAAAAATTATCGAGAATCCTATCGATAATATTAATGTATTTTTGTAAGTCTTGGCATATTGCATTGCACAAATACTGGGTATAACTAAGATTGATGATACTATCAAAGACCCTATTGTCTTAGCTGAAATTGATACTGCAATGGCCGTTAAGAAAGTTATAAAAATATTTATAAGTCTTACATTAATTCCCATAATCTTAGCCGCTTGAGAATCAAAAATAGTTAAATAAAGGCTTTTGTACAAAAGCATATAGGCCAAAAGTACAAATATAGCAACTCCTATTACCAAATAAAACTCCTCATCCGAGATGGTCACTATAGATCCAAATAAGTAAGATGATATCGCATTGGTGTTTTTGACCATGGATGAGAATATTCCAGCAAGACCAATTGATGCTGCAAGAATTATTACTGTCGAAATCTCTTGATAGGCCTTTAATTTATTTCTAATAAGCTCTATAGATAAGCCTGCAAGAAGACAAGCAATAATCGCCGCAAGGATTGGACTAAAACCAAAGGCGAGACCAATAGTAAGCCCTGCAAGGGATGAGTGAGATAGGGTATCTCCAATCATAGAAAGCCTCTTAAGAAGAACTAATTGGCCCATGCATGGCAAAATCAAAGCTAATAGCCCTCCAACAATAAAGGCCCTTTGCATAAATTCATATTCTAATATATCTAGCATATTTCCTCACAAACTAAGCTCATCTTTGCTTATAATCTTTTCTTTACCCTTCTTTATTCTAATAGCATAATCTACGAAGACAGCTGCCATATCAAGCTGGTGGGTAATTATCAAAATGGTCTTGCCACTTTTTTTAAGAGCGATCAAGCTTTTAAAAAATTCATTAGCAAAATCCTCATCAATTCCAGTCGTTGGTTCATCTAAAAGGATTAAACTTGCATCCTTTATTAGGGCTAGGCTTATAGCAAATCTTTGAATCTGTCCACCTGACAAATCGCTTAGGGCCTTCTTTCTATGATCCCAAAGACCTAGCTTTTCCATCAAATCTTTTGGCTCTATTTTCTTTTTTTGGTAAGAAATGTGGATTTTAATCGCTTCTTCAATAGTTGTCGGGAAATTCCTATAGGAAGTAACGGCATTTTGAGAAATATAAGCTAGGTCCCTAAAATGCTTATCCTTTCTTATGTCATCAGAAAATATTTCTATATGACCAACCTTCGCCTTTAGCTCTCCCAAAATTACCTTTAGGAGAGTAGATTTTCCAACACCATTTGCCCCAACAAGGGCCACGAAATCTCCCTCTTTTATTTCAAAATTGATACCATCAAGAATTAGATCTTTGTCGTAGGCAAAGCTAAGATTTTCTACCTTTAAAATTGGCTTATTCATTGAATGATTCTACTAAGGCCTTGAGATTGTCCTCCATAAGGCCAACATATCCCTTAGCTACCATATCATCGTCAAGGTTTTCCATGGTATAGAGGGTGGATGTCTTTGTGCCCGTATTTTTTGCTAAGGTTTCTGCAACCTTAGGTGTGGCCTTGCCCTCAAAAAAGATTGTCTTGATATTTTTTTCCTTCACAAAATCTGCAATTGTCTTAAGATCCTTGGCTGATGGCTCTTCATCTGGAGAAATTCCTGTTACAGCAACCTGCTTAAGATTATAATCATCTGCTAGGTAATTAAAGGCGGCATGAGAAACTACAAAATATTTCTCTTGGGATTTGACATTAGAAAGTCCATCTTCAAATTTCTTATCAAGTTCATCAAACTTTGCAAGGGCCTTGTCCAAATTCTCCTTATAATAGCCTTCATTATCTGGATCCATGGCAGAAAGTTTCCTATAAATATTATCCACCATGACTCTGGCATTTTTGATAGAAAGCCAAGTATGAGGATTTATTGAAGTCATATCAGATCCTTCCTTGGAGGAATCAAGTAAGTTAAGACCAGCTGAAAGGTCCAAAAACTTATCATCATCCTTGATATTCGCCTTCAAATCATCAATGAATGACTCCATCCCTGCTCCGTTATAGGCTATAAGGTCAGCTCCATGAACTTCTTTCATAGCATCACTAGTTAGCTCAAAAGAATGTGGCTCCTCGCTCGTTTTTATGATGGTTTTAACTTCAACCTTATCTCCACCAATCATCTTTACAAACTCAGCTACTGGAAAAAAGCTAGCATAAATAGTCTTCTTACCTTCTGTGTTTTGCTCATTAGTAGCTGTATTTTCTATATTCTTCTCTTCCTTGCCACAAGAAGTCATACAAACTAGGGCAAGGAGAAATACAACAAGTAAACTTTTAAAATTCTTTTTCATATATCCTCCTATATGCAAATTGTTTGCGATAGTAATTATCATACACCTAGTGCAAATCATTTGCAATAGAATTAAGGAGTTTTATTAGATAAAAAAACAACCATCTATTAAATATAATAGTTTAGTTGAGGTCATGAGAAATGGTTTATACAATTTTTTAATTATCCTGCAATTCATGAGTACATAAAGTAAGACTTTTCCATATTTGTCTTTCCGTGTTCCCATTTGTCTATAAGTCATGAAATTAAAAGATTCATAACTTAGCTTTTGTAATTAATTTGCTTATATTATAATTTTCCTAAGAAACTAGAAAGTTCAGCATTTAAATAGTATTTTAAAAGTCTTATTATTAAATTTATAAATTAAATTAACTAATATAGAATCTTTTTATCTCTAGTAGACCATTTTATTATAAAGAATCGATTACTACTTTAGCTTTTTAATTAGGGCCAAATCAAGATATATTTTAATAGTAGAAGGAAAATCTGCACAAAAAAAGACAAGCCCGAAAGCTTGCCTTTATTTTTTATTTTAATCTATACAAGAAATAGATTATTTAATTACCTTTGTAACAACTCCAGATGCTACTGTTCTTCCGCCTTCACGTACAGCGAATCTTAGTCCTTCTTCTAGAGCGATTGGTTTTTGGAGTGTGATCTTGAATGTTGCGTTGTCTCCTGGCATTACCATTTCTACG